>OLPA01000024.1_pt1 | contig 114068 bp, 127 predicted proteins | sample 1672811 | NCBI WGS metagenome assembly OLPA01 (sample SAMEA3136726, study PRJEB25190) | human gut metagenome | biome: human gut; feature: human-associated habitat; material: faeces | place: Austria | collected 2013
TTCATGCGCATGGCTTTGCCCGTTTTCGTGGTGTGCTGTCTGCGCATGAAGTTTTATGCCGCAAACGCCGCGCTGGTGAAAGAAAGCCGGGAAAGCTTTATCTGGCTTTATCGATAAGACTGATAACGGGAGCGATATCGGTGTTCTCCTCGTACATCACCCGGGTAGCCTCTCGGAATTCCTCAAGGTCGGGGCGGATGATGGTAACGCCCATCTCTTCCATTTTGGCAAGGGTCTTTTCCTCTTCGCCGGATACGACTGTTCTGCTCTTGGCGGTAATCTCCCTGCCCACCTCAAGGATGATCTGCTGAAGCTCCTCGGGGTAGGACTGGAAGGTCTCCTCGTTGAAGAACAGGGAGCCTTCGTAGGGGACATGCTCGGTCATGATGGCGTAGGGGCAAACCTCATAGAAGTTCATGGCCATGGTGAGCATGATGTCATTTTCCTGCCCGTCAACAACATTGTTCTGAATAGAGGTATATACCTCGGAAAGCGCCATGGGGACGGGGGCCGTGCCAAAGCACTCCCAGACGCGCATGTAGGTCGTGATGGTGGGGACGCGGATCTTCAGGCCCTTCAGGTCCTCAAGGCTGTTTACTTCCTTTGTGCAGGAGAGGTTGCGGTTGAGACCGTCTATAACGGTGACCATGCGGATGTTTGCCTCGTTGGCGACCAGGTCCGCGCACTCATCAAAATGGTTGTCCCAGAAACTGTATCGGTGCTCCTGGCTATAGCTGTGGCACATATCTTTTCCACATTTTTAATCAATCCTCTCTGCATGGCTCAGGCCGGGGACAGGCTCAAAACTTCACAAAGCCTGTGGGCGTGCCGTCCGGATAGCCCAGAACCCACTGGCAGCGGCCGCAGTTGGGGCAGGGCTCCTTCTGGATGGCCAGCTTTTTCAGCCGTGCCTTTGCCCGCACAAGGTACATGTTGGTCTTGTCCACATAGCCGCAGACGGGACAGAAGCTGAGATAATTGGCAAAGCTGTCGTATATGTCCTTTTCCATGTCGGCCTTTTCCCGGTCGCTCAGCTCCCGGGGGACGATGTTCCTGTTTTTTTGCATATGCCGCTCCCTTTCCCTCAGATAATGTGTTCGCGCTTGACGCTGTCGTAGTGCCGGTTCAAAAAGGGCAGAACGACAGAGCGCATGAGCCTCATGTCCAGATTGAAGTAGTATACGGCGAAAAGCGCGGACAGCACCGCCGTAAGCACCGCGAATATTTTCAGAACGGTTTTCATTGGCATTTTCCTCCTTTACCATCCCATTGTATCGTCAAAGTCCACGAGGCTGGGGTCAACGGGTTCTTCCCGAAGGACGCTGGTCATATACTGGTTGACGGCTTTCCGGGCCTCGCCGTTGGGGACGATGCGGGGGTCCATCAGAGAGTGGGGCATCCAGATGATATGGAAACGGTCCCTGTGTTTTATGAATTCCTCCTCCAAAAGGCCCTGAGCCCCGGCCATGCCCTTGCAGCCCACGTCGTCGTACATAAGGATGGTGTCGCAGTTGAATTTTTCCGCCGTTTCCCACATCTGCATCAGGTGTCGGTTGCCGCCTACGGTGTGGGTGCGCATGGGCGTTCGAGAATACCAGTCCGCCAGGTCCTCCAGCATTTCCTCCCGGTCCCGGGTCTCAATGATGTTGTGCCCGGTGAGGGAGTCCATGTTGATGACGCAGAGAATGCCCCAGCAGTTATAGAGCCAGTTGGGAGCATAGCAGTAATAGGTGGAGCCGCAGCTCCAGGCAAGGGCCCGGTGCCGGGTATGGGGGAAAAACTTTTCCTTCCGCTCGGCGCCCTTGTAGATGATTTCGTTCATTTTTGCGGAGGAGCGGGCAAAATGCTTTGTACCGCCCTGCTGATAGAAATAGATGCGGTACATGGCCTGGGCCACGGGGCCGAGGCAGCAGTAGGGGCTGCGGGCCAGAATATCCCAGCGCTCCACTTCCTCCCGGTTCACCTGGTTTGTGGCTTCCACATGCTTTGTAAACGCGTCCCAGTCGAAGGGGCGGTTAAACTGGGCTTCCATAAAGGCGATGGCCTCGCAGAGCTCGTGAACGCCCAGCTCCCTGGTGGTGGCGTCGTCATAAATGAGAGGGGTGGTCAGGGCATGGACGGCCTTTTTCCCGTCCGAGGACAGGGCCCGGTACATGGCGTTGTTGTCCATCATGTTGGCGTCGCAGGGATTATTGGTGGTCATCCAGAAATTGCCGATGTCGGGGTATTCCCCCTCCACCGCCACGCCCACCTCCGTCAGGGGCAGGGTGCACATGTCCCCGGGGATGCCGCAGCTGACGGCCTGGTCCACGTAGTAGGCCCCCAGCTCCTTGCGCAGCAGGGGGACCATAAAAGCCGCGTGTTGCTGGATATTGATGGCATAGCAGCCGGGGAAGCCGAAAATCAGGTGCTTGGGCAGGGTATAATCGAAAGCCACGGTTTTCTCCGTCCACTTTGTCTCACCCAGCTTTCTGTCAGCCCGGAGGGCAGTCCAGATGGTGTCCACAGAGTCGGATATCATGCAGTCGATGGCAGTCAGGTCGCACCTGAGGCCGATGCCCCGGTCCCCGCAGGTCCAGCGGTCGATCATGGCGGGGGCGCAGAGATAGGCGCTGAGCCAGCGGTAGTTCCAGAATGCCTTGGCGATGCGGATGGGGGAGCGGAGCACAAGGCCTGCCATCTTCACCCAGGTCAGCAGCCACCAGGAGAAAGCCACCGCGGTGTCCCTGACGCCCCGCCACTCCCGGCGGGCGTAAATGTTCGTGCCCTCTATGTAGCGCTGGCCGATATAGTGGCAGGGCTCATCTCCCCGAAGAAAATGGCCCAGCGTACCGTACTGCTCCTTAAGGCTTACTTTTCGTTTCCACATATTCTCTTCCCCCCTCAGTTCCCGTTTTGAATCCGCTTTATTTCAAGGGATTCCACAAAAGCCTGGAACCGGGTTCTGAGCTGCCCGGTGGCGGCGTTGGTGTAGTCCTTTTCTATCTGGCAGACGGGCATGGTGCCGGGCAGCTCATAACCCTCCCGCATCCACTGGGCCGCCTGGGCCCGTTCATAGCCCCAGTATTCGCAGAATTTCATGCTCTCCACGATGATGCCATCGGCCTTGTACTCCTTGGCGAGCGCATAGAGATACTGCTTGCGGCCGATTATATTCACCGGCCCCATGGCTCGGGGGCACTGATTTTCCAGCATGTATTTCTCCGCAATGGCCTCCAGCGGGCGCTGGCCCTCTTTTATGACGATCTCCTCCCGGCCGGGCAGAGAGCCGAAGCAGTATCTGTCCGCCACGACCAAAGCGCCGCAGCTTTCCAAAAGCTTCGTGAATTCCGGGTCGTCTATTTCAGAGCCGGCCACCATTACTCTGGCCCTGTAAGCCGGCTTCTCGTCCGGCTCACGGGCGCGGAGCTCCTCCAGCGTCTCCCGCAGGTAGGGAAGGATCAGGTCCTTGGGGCAGGTGAGGCTTACAAGCTGAATAATATGAAATTCATAGCCGGTGATGGGCGGGTTGCCGCGTTTGCGGAGGTTTCCGATCTCGGTTATGACGCGGCAGAGCTCATTGTGACGTTCTATGGCGGCCAGGAGCTTTTCGTCGGAAAAATCCACTCCGTATACCCGCGCCAGCGGCTCCAGCACCTTCTGCTCAAGCTGGCGCAGGAAGTAGCCGCCGTACCAGGGGTCCTTTTTCAGGGGCATGTCAATGTAGCAGGCGAAGAACTTTTCCTTGGGAATAAGCTTGCAGTATTCAAAATACTGCTCCATTCGGTTCATAGTGGTGCAGCACTCCTGACCGATGAGCGCGTCGATAAAATTATAACCGCCCTCGAAGGCCCGCTCAAGAATGCTCTTGGAGTAGGGACAGGAACGGTTGGTCATATAGTAGGTCGCAAGGTCGGGATTGGTGCAGCGCGGCGCGCGCAGGCGGACGCCGAAGCAGCCCTCAACATCCAGAAGGACCTCGGGGATGTAGGAGCAGTTGTAGGCAAGGGCCAGCCGCCCTTCGCCGCAGGCGCGCTGAACAAGCTCATTGTTGGCCTCCTGCAGCAGGCTTTCGAAATAGATCAGATGCTTCAGATCTCGCATGCCGGATTCCCCTCTTTTCAATTTATTATGAAGCTGCGGTATAACACATCATAATTTTAACAATGCTGTATTTTAAAGTCAACTTGAATCGTCATTTTTGTAACTACTGCGCATTCGGAGGGGCCCGCTTTGTGCGATATGCCGGGAAAAACTGGCAGCGAAACAGCTCAGCCGTCCCCGGCGCGGCGAATACCGTGCATAAAGCCGTTTATTGAGCTGGTGTGGATGTCTCCGGCGATGATCTTCCCATTCTGAACGTAGATGGTTATGAACACGCCGCCGGTGGCCTCCGGGTAGTTTTCCAGAATATAGGTGTACTGCTCGCAGCGCTCACCCAGGTGGCGGCTCAGGTCGTAGCCCTGTTCCAGCTGCATTTCGTTGTAGCGTTCCAAAACCCCGTCGAGCGCGTCGGGGATGAGGACGCTGCGGCAGGTCTCGCTGGTCATGTCCACCTGCCAGCCCAGCTCCGAAAGGAACATTTCCCGCCCTTCCTTCGTCGAAAGATCCGGCCCGCGGTTCATAAACCGGCAGATCAAAATTAGTGCCAGCAGGGCCAGAGCGCAGGCAAAAACAATAGTCAGCGCCTTTTTTTTCGTAAAAACGCGGCTTTTTTCAGTCATTTCCATCACCTCTGCTCAAGCGTATTCAAAAATTGGAGAAAGTATGTTATAATATAATTCCATTTATTTTTGAAGGGAGTGTTGCCGGTGCCGGAGATAAGGCTGGACAGGTTTCTGAGCGAGGCGGGGATGGCCTCGCGCAGGGCGCTTAAGGATATCATAAGGAGCGGCCGGGTTACCGTGGACGGATGTGCCGAGACAAGGCCGGAGACAAAGCTTGACCCGGAGCGCAGCGCCGTCTGCCTGGACGGGAAGCGGGTGGCTTATGCGCAATTCCGGTATTTCATGCTGGATAAGCCTGTCGGCGTTCTCACCGCCACAAGGGATGGGCGGCAGAAAACCGTCCTGGACCTGCTGCCGCCGGCGCTGAAAAGGCTGGGGCTGTTTCCCGTTGGGCGGCTGGACAAGGACACCAGCGGCCTTTTGCTGCTGACAAATGACGGGGATTTTGCCCATCGGGTGATTTCGCCCAAATTCTGCGTGGAAAAACTGTATTATGCAAAAGTGGACGGAGCGCTCTCCGCGGAGGATGCCGCCGCCTTTAAACAGGGCCTCATTCTCAGAGACGGCGCCCGCTGCCTCCCGGCGGCGCTTGAAATTCTGGGGGAAGGGGCCTGCCTTGTGAAGGTCCGGGAAGGGAAGTATCATCAGGTGCGCCGGATGCTGGCCTCCCGGGGGGCGCCCGTGCTGGAGCTGCGGCGGCTCTCGGTGGGCGGGCTGGTCCTGGACGAAAATTTGGGCCCAGGGGGCCTGCGGGAGCTTTTCCCGGGGGATTTGTGCAGAGTGTTCAACGCAAAATAAATAAAAAATACTCAAAAAAAGCCTGAAATTTCAGGACTTTTTGCGCGGATAGGACACAAATCAAAAAAAGTTCACAAAAAAACATTACACTTTCTATTGAAAATCACATAAAATGGAGTTATTATGTAAAAAGAGAAATGCGGCGCTATGGCATTTTTGCCATAAACGGCTTGGGGATTGCCTGACCGCATAGCATGGGAGGCGTATTTATGTCCAGCAGGATTTTTCAGAATGTGATTATTCAGATGAAAGATGCGGTCGACAGAACAATCGGAGTGGTTGACGAGCAGGGCTTTGTGGTGGCCAGCAGCGAGCTTGCCATGATCGGCTCCAGGCTCGATGATTTTCATGCTTATGATTTCGAGTCGGGCGAGCAGAGCGTGGTGACCGGCAGCAGAACTTACAGCCCGCTGTCATCCGCTAACGGCAAGTTCGATTACGCCGCCTTTGTGGAGGGGAGTGACGCGCTGGCCAGGACCATCTGCTCCGTGGCTGCCGTTGCCTTCAACGAGGCCAAGAGCAACTACGAGGAGAAACACAACAAGGCCGCTTTTGTAAAGAACATCATCTCAGACAATATTCTGCCCGGGGATGTGTATGTCCGTGCCAAAGAACTGCACTTTGTGACGGACGAGCCCCGCTGCGTGCTTCTGGTGCGCCAGATGGAAAATCCGGACGTGGCGGCGGTAGAGGTGATTCAGCGCCTCTTCCCCGACAAGCAGAAGGACTTCGTGCTGAATATAAACGAGTCGGATGTGGTCGTGGTGAAGTCCCTGCCCTCCGCCAACTGCCCCGAGGAGATCCTCCGGGTGGCCCGAAGCATCGAAAACCTGCTCCAAGAGGAGCTGGGCGTAAAATGCGTCATCGGCATCAGCACCAACGCCCGCCATCTCAGAGAGCTGGCCGACCGCTACAAGGAGGCTCAGGTTGCCATCGAGGTGGGCCGGGTCTTTGAGAGCGAGAAGAACATCATCAATTACGAGAGCCTGGGTCTGGGCCGCATCATCTATCAGCTGCCCACCACGCTCTGTGAGATGTTCCTCAATGAGGTTTTCAAGAAAAACCCCATTGAGACTCTGGATGAGGACACGCTGGAGACGATCAACAAGTTCTTTGAAAACAACCTGAATGTGTCCGAGACTTCCCGCAAGCTCTATGTGCACCGCAACACCCTTGTGTACAGGCTTGAGAAGATTAAGAAGATAACCGGGCTGGACCTGCGCGAGTTTGACCATGCGATCGTGTTTAAGGTGGCCATGATGGTAAAGATGTACCTGGACTCTTTGAATACATCCAAGTATTAAGCCGGAGTTAAGGTATATTTGATATATTTCTGCAAATCCCAGCAAGTTTGGAGGACAGATAATTTATGGTTCGAATGACCGATGTAACAAAGGTCTATGAGAGCAGCGGCACCGTTGCTCTTGACGGAGTCGACCTGAGTATCAACGAGGGGGAATTCGTTTTTCTCGTTGGCCCCTCCGGCTCCGGCAAGACCACGATCATGAAGCTGATAACCGGCGAGATCCATGCCAGTTCCGGCTCCATCACCGTCAACGACTTTGACATGATGCGCATCAAAAGGCGGAAGCTGCCCAAAATGAGGAGGACCCTGGGCGTTATCTTTCAGGACTACCGGCTGATAGAGAACATGAGCGTCTACGACAACGTGGCCTTCGCCATGCGCGTTGTGGGCGCCTCCGGCAAGGAAATCAGCCGCCGGGTGCCCTATGTTCTGGAGCTTGTCGGCCTGGAGGGGCGGGAAAAACGCCTGCCGGGCGAACTCTCCGGCGGCGAGCAGCAGCGTGTCGCCATTGCCCGGGCCCTGGTAAACAGCCCCCGCATGATCGTGGCCGACGAGCCCACGGGCAACCTGGACCCAGTGCGCAGCCTGGAGCTCATGCTGCTGTTTGAGAAGATAAACGAGATGGGTACCACCATCCTTGTGGTGACCCATGAGAAGGAACTGGTCAACGCCTTTTCCAAGCGCGTCATCACCATTGACGGCGGCCATGTGATCAGTGACGGAATGGATGGGTATTACAGCTATGAGATTGAGTAGAGGCGGTTATCTTATTCGCGAAGGCTTCCGCAGCATCACGACGCACAGCTTTATGTCCTTCGCCTCGGTGACGATCATTATGGCCTGCCTCATCATTATGGGCAGCGTGTCCCTGCTGTCGGTGAATATCGACGCGCTTATCAAGGACCTGGAAAACCAGAACGAGATTGTTGCCTTTGTGGACGATAGCATTTCCGATGAGGACGAGGCCAGAGCGCTGGAGAGCGCGGTGGCGGCGGTTGAAAACGTCAGCTCTGTGGAGTTTGTGACCAGGGACGAGGCCATGGACAATTTTATGTCCAACTATGACGACGAACTTATGGAGGGCATAGATGAGACCGTATTCCGGCACCGTTTTATCATCCATCTGACGGATATCGCCCTGATGGCCCAGACAAAGGCGAACCTTGAGGCCGTCACCGGCATCGCCAAGGTAAAGGCCCACATCGAGTATGCCAATACCTTTGTCACCATCAGAAACATCGTCAGCATTGTTTCCCTTGTGCTTATTGTTATGCTGGTGTTTGTGTCCGTGTTCATCATGTCCAACACCATTAAGCTGGCCACCTTCGGCCGGCGCGAGGAGATTGCCATTATGAAAATGGTAGGCGCCAACAACGGCTTTATCCGCCTGCCCTTTGTTGTGGAGGGGCTTGTGCTGGGCATGCTGGGCGGCGGCCTTGCCTTTGTGGCCGAGTGGGGTATCTATGAGCTTCTCACGGGCAAACTCATGGGCACCCTTACCGGCAGCTTTATTACGGTCGTGCCCTTCAGCTCCGTGGCGCTCACGGTGCTGGCGTTCTATATGGGAACCGGGATCCTGGTCGGCGTTTTCGGCGGCGTGAACGCCATAAGAAATTACCTGAAGGTTTAAGCCCCTGAGGTCCCCGAACGGGGAAAATTGGAGATTATTATGAACAGGAAAAAAGCGACGTCCCTTATAGCCATCATCCTTGTGCTGCTCATGGTGATATCCCTTGTGGCCAGCATCATCCCGGCCACGGCCTACGCCGTGAGCCAGCGTGACCTGGAACAGATCCAGCAGGAGAAAGCGCAGCTTTCAAGCCGGGTCCAGGAGTGCCAGAGCAGGATAGACAAGCTCAAAGAGGAGCAGTCCAATGTCCTGGAGCAGAAGCTGGCGCTGGACGAGCAGAACAGATGCGCCAACGAGCAGCTTGCCCTGGTGGCCGAAGAAATTTCCATCTATAACGGCATGATTGAGGAAAAAACCAAGGAGCTGGAGGACGCAAAGGAGCGGGAGGAAACCCAGCTCAAGCGTTACCGGGCCCGGGTCCGGGCAATGGAGGAGAACGGCGGATACAATATCCTGGCTCTTATCGTCAACTCCGGCAGTTTCGGCGAGTTTCTTACCGCCATGGACGATATGGGCGAAATCATGGAAAGCGACAAGACGCTTGAGCGGCAGTATGTTGCCGCCCGGGAGGAGACTGAGGCGGTAAAAGCCGAGTACGAGGAAGTCCGGGAGGACTACGAGGAAAAGCACAGCCAGCTCAAGGCGGAGCAAGCCCAGCTTGAAAAGCAGATAGAGGATGCTTACGCGGCGCTTGCCAGCCTTGAGGAAGAGATAGAAGAAGCTATAGCGGAATATAAGGCTGCGGAGGCTGAAGAACAGGCTGCTGCCGCTGCCATAAGGAACATTATTGCCCAGATCAACGAGCAGCACAGGCAGGAGGCCGCAAATAACGGCGGCGCAGACGCGGGCGGTTCCAGCTCCGGCGGCGGGGATAGCGGCTCCGGCGGCGGAGGCGGTGCCTCGGGCACAGGCAGCTTCGTCTGGCCCGTACCCTGCAGCACCAGAGTCACCAGCCGCTTTGGCCCCAGAGTAGACCCCATTACCGGCGCGGCCGGGACCCAGCATGACGGGATCGACATCGACGGCTTCGGCAACGCCGGCAATGCCATCGTCGCCGCCGACAGCGGCACGGTTGCCCGGGCAGAATCCATGGGCGGCTACGGCAACTGCGTTATTATAGACCATGGCAACTACACCCAGACCCTGTATGCCCATATGTCCGGCTTTGCCGTGAGCGCGGGGGACTGGGTCGAGCAGGGCCAGACCATAGGCTATCTGGGGGACACGGGCCGCGCTACCGGCGTGCACTGCCATTTTGAGATACATATAAACGGCGGCCTTGTTGACCCGGCCTCTTATTTCACGGGACTTACATACTGGAACTGCTGAGAGCGGTTCAATAAAAGGAATTTATAAAAATGAACAAAAGATACGCAAGATCTGTGTTTTCCTGCGCCCTTGCGCTGATAATGGCTTTCAGCATACTTCCCGCCGGGGCCTTTGCCGTTACGCAGGACGAGATAGACACCCTGAAATCCCAGCGGGACGAGATCAGCGCCCAGCGCCGGGAGAAGCAGGCTGTTGTGGACGAGCTTGCCTCCCAGCACGCTACCGTGCTGGAGCAGAAGCTGGCCATGGACCAGCGCAACATGTACACCCTCCAGCAGATCCAGCTCAACAGCGAGGAGATTGCCCTCTATGATGAGATGATCGCTGACAAAGCCGAGGAACTGGCCGAGGCAAAGCGCCTTGAGGCGGAGCAGCTTGAGAAGTACCGGGCGAGAGTCCGGGCCATGGAGGAAAACGGGAATTACGGCTTTCTCAGCCTTGTGCTCAAGACCAATAATCTGGGCGAGCTGCTCACGGTCATGGACGATGTGGGCGAGATCATGGAGAGCGACCGGGAGCTGGAGGACCAGTATATAGCCGCCCGGGAAAACACCGAGGCCGTAAAGGCCGAGTATGAGGCCACCAAGGCCGACATGGAAGCAAGGCAGGCGGAACTTCGCGCCGAGCAGGCAGAGCTTGAAAAGGACATAGAGGAAGCCACCCTCCTTATCGCCGGTCTGGAAGAGGATATCGAAAACCGCCGAGCCGAGTATGAGGCCATCCTGGCCGCGGAGGACGCGGCAAACGCAGAAATCGCGGAGCTGGTGGCCGAGCTTGAGCGCCAGCGCCAGGAAGAGATGGCCAATCAGGGCGGCGGAGGCGGCGGGTCCGTCTCCGGTACCGGCTCCTTCATCTGGCCCACCGCCTCCACGTACATAACCAGCCGCTTTGGCCTCCGGGTCCATCCCATCACCGGTGAAACGAGAAGCCACACCGGCCTTGATGTGGGCGGCTCCTACGGCGATACCATAGCCGCCGCCGACGGCGGCACCGTTACGCTGGCGGGAGTCAACGGCGGTTATGGCAACTGCGTTATGATAGACCATGGCAACGGATACATTACCCTTTACGGGCATATGTCCTCCATTGCCGTCACCAAGGGGCAGGCCGTCTCCCAGGGCGATGCCATCGGCTATGTGGGCAGCACGGGCCTTTCCAACGGGCCGCATCTGCATTTTGAGATCTGGTCCGGCGGCGGCCGCGTCGATCCGGAGCAGTTCTTTACCGGCCTGACCTTTTCCCCCGGCGCGGGAGAATAATACGTAAAACTCAGCCCGCTTTGCGGCGGGATCTGCGCCGGACAGTCATAAAAGCAGGCTGTCCGGCAAAGCCTTGCTTTAAGGAGGACAGTTGTGGGTAATATTTTTAGAAGAATGCTCGAATCCCTGGGCTTCTTTTTCTCCGCTTTTTTTAATATCCGGCTGAAGCTCAAGTATGTTTTGCTCTTCTGTATCCTGCTGGGCGGCGGTATTTACGCCTGGACCTATACCACCATGCTCAATAATGTGGGCGGCAAAGAGGACTATGCCGAGGCCATGCGCTATATCCAGATAAAGGACATCGTAGACGAGGAATTCATTGCGCCTGTGGACCGGGTCGCCATGGGCAACGCGGCGGCGGCGGCCATGGTTTCCAGCCTCGGTGATTCCTGGAGCAAATTTATGTCCGCTGAAGAGTACAAGACCTTCCAGCTTTCCGCGTCCAACGAGTATTCGGACATCGGCATGAGCCTGATGAAGAACGAAGAGGGCAAGGGCTTTCAGGTCATCTCCGTAAACCCGGACTCGCCCGCCGCTCGGGGCGGCCTTGGCGCGGGGATGATCATCACCGCTGTGGACGGCGAGAAGATCGGCTCCTATACGCTTGACCAGGTGCGGACGCTGATCCGCTCCAAGATGAATACAAAGTTCAGCCTTGAAATAAGCGGGCAGGACAGCCTGGCGGTGGACTGCACGGGGCTGAGCTCCGGTTCCGTCACCTATCGGCTTGAAAAAACCGGCGCCGGCTATATCCAGCTTTCAAATTTTGAGGCCGGCAGCGGCCAGGCGGCTGTGGACGCGGTGGAAGATCTGATGAGCCAGGGGGCGGTGTCCCTTGTGATTGACCTGCGCCGCAATCCCGGCGGTCTTGCCACGGAGCTTGCCACCTTTCTGGACTATCTGCTGCCCGGCGGGCGCATTTTCTCGGAGATGGACAAAAACGGGGATGAGATTGTGACCGAGTCCGACGGAATGTGCGTTCAGCTTCCCATGTGCGTGCTGATAAACGAGGAGACCTTCAGGGAAGCGGAGCTCTGCGCTGCAGTTTTGAAAGAATTCCAGTGGGCCACGCTTATGGGCGTCTCGACCACTGGCAATACCCGCACCCAGGAGACCATAGAGCTGGATGACGGCACCGCCATCCGCCTCTCCACCCACAGCTATCTCACGCCCAAGGGGATGGACATCTCCGCCAACGGCGGCGTTGTGCCCGACCTGACGGTTTATAATACCGACGCTTCCACGACCGGCACCACCGAGGGCACCACCGGCGGCGAGGACGGTACCGCCAGCATCTCCGGCGACCAACAGCTTATGCAGGCTCTGAAATTTTTGAGTTGACACAGGGAGCCTTACTCAATATAATCAACATACTATTTTAAAAGGAGAACTGCTTTATGCCTAATTCAAGCAGATTCAAAATGAGCCAGGAGCGTCTGGACGCGCTCAAGGACGAGCTTTATTATCTGGAGACGGTCCGGGAAAAAGAGGTCTCCGAGCTGATCAAGGAAGCCAGAAGCTTTGGCGACCTGTCCGAAAACAGCGAGTATGACGAGGCAAAGACCGAGCAGGGCAAGCTCTATTCCAAGATCGCCGAGCTGAAGGTCCTGATTGAGAACGCCGAGATCGTCGACAATCTGGATCAGGATGCCCCCAAGGATACCGTCACACTGGGCAGCATCGTCCGCGTCCGCGATCTGGGGGATGATTTTGAGGAGAGCTATGAGATCGTGGGCTCCCAGGAGGCAAATCCCAGAGCCGGCCGCATTTCCGACGATTCTCCCGTGGGTCAGGGCCTTCGCGGCCACCGGGCCGGGGACACCGTCAGCATCAGCGCCCCCGCCGGGGAGCTGAAGTTCCAGATCATCTCCGTAGAAAACAAGTAAAAAATAAGGGGTAGAATATGAGCGAAGAAAACATCAGCCAGCCCTGCCAGGAGCAGGAGCTGTCGGAAATTCTGCAGGTCCGCCGGGATAAGCTGGCCGCCCTGCGGCAGGAGGGGAGAGACCCCTTCCAGCAGACAAAGTTTCTCAGAAGCGCCTGGTCTGCGGAAATAAAGGGCGATTACGATGCGTTTGAGAACAAAACTGTGTCCGTGGCCGGGCGCATCATGTCCAAGCGAGGCATGGGAAAAGCCATATTCTGCCATATTAAAGACGACCGGGGCCAGCTTCAGCTCTATGTCCGCGCTGACTCCCTCAGCGAGCAGGAGTTTCAGGACTTCCGCAAGTATGACATCGGCGATATCATCGGCGTCACGGGCTATGTGTTCAAGACCAAGACCGGCGAGATCTCCGTCCATGCCGGGCGCGCCGTCCTGCTCTCCAAGTCCCTGCGCCCCCTGCCCGAGAAGTTCCACGGCATGACCAACACCGAACTCAAGTACCGCCAGCGCTATGTGGACCTGATCGTGAACGACGACAGCCGCCGCAACTTTGAGATCCGCTCCCGCTTCATAAGCTATGTGCGCCGTTTTCTGGAGAACCGGGGCTACATCGAGGTAGAAACCCCGGTGCTCAACACCATCTCCGGCGGCGCCACGGCCAGACCCTTTATTACCCACCACAACACGCTGGATATAGACATGTACCTGCGCATTGCCACCGAGCTTAACCTCAAGCGCCTCATCGTGGGCGGCATGGAGCGGGTGTACGAGATTGGCCGCATCTTCCGCAACGAAGGTATGGACACCCGGCACAACCCGGAGTTCACCACCGTGGAGCTTTATGAAGCCTATGCGGACTATAACGACATGATGGACCTTTTTGAGGCCCTGCTCTCCGGCGCTGCAATGGAGATTCTGGGCGGCTATGATGTGGAGTGGCTTGGCCACAAAGTCAGCCTTGCCCCCGGCTTTAAGCGCATGACCATGGCCGAGGCCGTTAAGGCGCATTTGGGCCTGGACTTTATGGCGATTGAGGGCGATGAAGCTGCCGTTCAGGCGGCGAAATCCGCGGGCGTGGATATGGACAAGGTGGAGCCCACCTGGGGTCATGCGCTCTACGAGTGCTTTGACCAGAAGGTTGAGGAGAAACTCATTCAGCCTACCTTCATTACCATGCACCCGGTCGATGTGTCCCCTCTGGCGAAGCGCAGCCCTGCCGACCCTCGTCTTACCGAGCGCTTCGAGCTTTTTGTCTGCTGCAGCGAAATGGGCAACGCTTTCTCCGAGCTTAACGACCCTATTGACCAGAAGCAGCGTTTCCAGAAGCAGGTGGAGCTCCGCGCCAAGGGCGATGACGAGGCCGGCATGATGGACGAGGATTTTATAAACGCCCTTGAATATGGCATGCCCCCCACGGGCGGCCTGGGCATAGGCATAGACCGCTGCGTCATGCTCCTGACAGGCTGCAGCTCCATAAGGGATGTGATTCTGTTCCCCACGATGAAGCCTTTGGACTAATAAACCCAGTATTTATGCGGGTTTGTGGCACTTCAAATCCAAGTTGACAACAAACTGACAACAATTTTTCGTATAAATACGAAGGATTACGACGCAGGATGAATAGTTGAAAAGCAAAAACGCAATGCAGCACTTGCTGTTAAGAGAACACTTTTTGAAAGAAATTTCAGAAGGTGTTCTCTTTTTCGTTAGGCACGATTTCTGTCATATTGTCAAATCAATAAAAGAAAGGGTTTGAAACTTATGATCAGCGAAACCACAAAGTCATATTATGATTTAAAAAAAAGAAATGATGTGCGGGAAAGTGCCAAGAGACTGCGCAGACAATTCCTTCGGTATAAGGATGCGGAAATTGTTTACAGCCTCCAGCACAAGAAGCTGCTCGAACTGGCAAGCGAAGCGGGGGCTATTTATCGGATGGATGGAACGGTTCTGATAAACCGGGACATTTTCGACGAGTATCTGGAGCGTTTCCATGAACCGAGTACATTGGCACCGCAGGAGGAAGAAAAATGAGCGGGAATCTATGGATGTTTTCAGACATGCTGGATGATGAAGATATTGAAATGCTGAAGCGGGACTTTATTACTTACTATCAGGGTGCCGATTATTACGGGCTTGGCTTAAAGGTATTTACAAGGATGGCCCATGAAGCCGGATCCGTATATAAGATCGGGAAAAAGGTTTTGATACGGCGCAGTATATTTGAGGAATATCTCAGGCAGCAATGTAAAAGTAACGATAGAGAAAAGCGTTTAAGCTTATATGAACCCGATGATGAAATTACTGTTGAAGAGGAGAATGATATGATGAGACAAGGCATACTGGTGCCGGACTTACAAAGTGGGCGGATGGATATCCGTTTTAGTCTGGAAGATTATTATGGTGGGCTGCATTGTGGAACTACTATGGATGTCAATATAGATGGCAAATGGATTCCCACGCGAATTGAAATGGGAGATGATTGGTATCTTGTAGGTGTAGAAACTGACAGTCTTTCCGGTCTGACGGTAAGAATTTAATATGAATAGCTGAAGGGCGGCTTCTTTAGGAAAAAAGAGGTCGCCCTATTTTTATGCCCATTTTTAGAAGAAGAGGAGGTGTCCGATGTGAAATGCTTAATGAAGTATCAATGGGTAAAACTGCCCCGTAACCGTCTGCCGGAAGGCAAAGGGCTTATGGGATGCTGGGCGAAGCTTGCGTCCCGTGCGGCGTTCCGCAAAGGACAGGCCTCTTATTGCGGCTACAGTAACGCTGTAAGCCCCGGTATGTGGTCCGGAGGCGTTGTAGGGCTGAAGAGCATACTGGGTGTGAAAAGCCGTTCTAAAGCGCTGGAGACGCTTCAGGCACTGGCAGAACTGGGCTATATCGAATATACATTGGACGCAGAAACGAAAAAGCTGACCTATCAGGTCACAGACTGGGTTGTGAAATGCTCAGGGGAGGCCTGTATGGACGGGGCTGTTTATGCCACGGAAGGATATGGGTTTCTCTGCCTTCCACGCAGCATCACAGAACGGCTTGCAGCGAAGCAGTATCAATTTGAGGAATCGGACGCATGGCTTGACCTCTGGTGCCACACGGTATTTGAGGAGACAAACAATGCGTTTTCATTTTTGGCGCCGGCAATCCAGTATGGAAAATACGGCGCCGTTTTGACTTTGGAAGCCTTGGGACAGAGCTGGGGCTGGGAAAAGACGAAGGTATGGAGATTTTTTCAGAAGCATGGGGATGTCTTCGCTCTGTACCGTCTGCCCGGATCCTATGGCTGTCTCATTTTTAATAGACTGTACCCAACCGGTACAGAGGTTTCAATGCCTGCCCAGGAGGATATTGTAAGTATTATTGATGAAATACGCATTTGTGGCGCGAATACGCAGAAAAGGGGTTCGGAGCATGAACAGCTTAACCGACTTGTCACATGGTACAGCAGAAAACTGACCAATTGTGATGCAGATGAGTCTGATGGAAATGATCCGGAAAGCCGCGTTGCACTTTCTGCCCCTATAATACGCGCGTATCTTTCTCCGTGTAGGAATTGTAAGAACTGTAGATATGACTGCCAGGGTAAGAGTATATACCCAGAGGCAGTGGTAGAAACGAGTAAAATCCGCGGGCCGTGTGCGCCGGTGGACATCACAAAAATAGCAAAGGAGTTATTCACATATGAGCAAGCAGGATGAAAAAAAGCTGTATGAACAGCAGGAAGAGAAGATTTTAGCGCAGTCAGACGCATTTATCAGCCTTTTAACAAAGCGGGGGATCCTTGCCGACCAGAAGATCGACAGTGAGAAGGTGCGTTCGGCAAAGCAGGAGAAAACCAAAAACAGTTACCACAACACGCTTATGCTCCTCCAGCAGTACCGTACCATCGTCTGGATGATGGAATGTTTTCCGGAAACCATTGCGGAGGAGTTGGAACGGCCGTTTGAGGGGGTAGATACCCTGATCCAGCAGATGGATGTAGAAATGGCTCTGGGGAACCGGAAGCTTGAGAACCGGATGGAGGGCATCCAGAAGTCAAGGCTGCTCCTGGATCGGGTGAATGAGGCGCTGACTGTGCTGAAAAAGAAGCCGGAGAATGGAGAGCGGCTGTATCAGCTGATTTATCTGACCTACATATCGCCGGAGCATCTGAACCATACGGAGCTTCTGTACCGGCTGGATATGTCCTCCCGGCATTATTACCGCCTTCGTCAGCAGGCAATCACCATTCTTTCCATTCGTTTGTGGGCAGCCCCTGCAAAGGATGTTGATTTCTGGCTGGAGATGCTGACACTGCTGGAGGGATTGGAGTGAAAATCAAATGGCAGTAAAGTGGCGCAAAATTGGCAGTATAGAGCCGATGACATGCAAACGGAAAAGAGGTATACTGATATCGTCCCAAATTGGGAGTGGGCGAAAGAAACGCCGTTTCGGAAGCAGGATGCTTTTGGAGCGGCGTTTTTTATTGCCTAAAAATATCAAAGGAGGTACCTTCGCATGGTTAAACAACTGAAAAAAGGCGGGAACCGTTTGAAAACCGCCTACTGGTCGCTGGTGGGAATGGCGTCTGTAGCCCTCATTTCCCTGCAGCCGGTCATGGCCGACACGATTTGGGATCGTTTTTCCAAGATCATGAAAGACGTGTATGGCCAGCTGGTGGGGATCAGTACGATTGTTGCGGTCACGGCCGCTGCGATTGCGCTGATTGTCCGGATGGTTTCCAGGAACCAGCGTGCAGTGGATGAGGCAACCAGTTGGCTGAAGCGGATTGTGGTGACATGGATTGTCCTCAATTCCCTGGGCTTTATCGTTGCCTACCTGCAGCCGCTGATTGCCGGTGGAAATTACAACGGTTAAATTCCCCAGTCAAGCCGGATGGGAGGTGATGAAAGATGCTTGACTGGATATTTGAAGGGATCGTCAACTGGATCAGCAGCATTGTATCGCAGATGATGGACGCGGTTTCCGGTTTATTCCTTCAGGCGCTTGGAACCGATATGACGGCAATGGAGGAGTATTTCCCCTTTGTATCAAAAGCCTTTACAGTGATGCAGTACACAGCCTGGGCGATATTGTTCCTGATTACGGTATGGCAGCTGTTCCGTGTGTTTGGCGGGCCGATTACAGAAGCGGAAAACCCGTGGACGCTGCTTGCGAGGAGTTCTATCTTTGCATTGCTCATCGGGTATGCCAAGCCAATCTTTATGATTACGTTGGATATTGCCAGGGCGCCTTATACGGCGCTCATGGAGCTGAGTATGACGGCGGAGGATTTTACCTTTGCCGGTGTGGAGCAGGCGTTATCTAACGGGCTGACGACCATCGTCGCGGTGGTGTCTGTGGTAGGGCTGCTGCTTTTGATTATCCTGGAGATTTCCCTTGGGTGGAATTACTTTAAGCTGTTGCTTGAAACGGTAGAGAGATATATCGTGGTGGGCGTTCTTTGCTACACTTCCCCTCTGGCATTTTCCATGGGGGCTTCCAAAACAACGGCGCCGGTATTCAAAAGCTGGTGCAGGATGGTAGGCTCCCAGCTGCTTTTGCTTGTAATGAATGTATGGTTCCTGCGGGGGTTCAATTCTTCCGTGGGCCAGTATATGGGAAACGGCGGCGCACTGTCAACCGGCCAGGGCAGTATTTTCCTTTGGCTGTTCTGCGCATTGGCGTTCTTAAAGACGGCACAGAAGTTTGATTCTTATCTGGCGGCGATGGGGCTGAATGTAGCCCAGACCGGTTCCAGTATGGGTATGGAGCTTTTGATGGCGGCAAGGGTGATCAGCGGCGTTGGCGGAGGCGCAAGAAGCGCCGGAAGCGTCTTCAAGGGAGGCGGCAGCGCCGTGACCGGAACCGGAGCGGCGGCAAGCGGATTTGCAGCCGGGTTTGCCAGCAAGTTTAAGGGCAACAGCTATGTGAGGGATGCGGTTGTGGATGGAGGAGTCCGTATGGGTGCCGGCGGAAGCGTCGGCTTTGTAGGACGTGCTTTCGGCGGGATGGCAGCCCGTAACGGTGCCACACTCACCGGGGAATCCATTTCTTCGGTTGCATCCAGAAGCCCAAATGTATCCGGCAGCATTGCCGGGGATATCGCAGACCGCAGCCTTGGCAACTATATGCCTCAGCTTGATGGATATAAGCTGAAAGATACGCAGATATCCGGAGGCCAGATCAGTACCGTGGCTACCTCTGCAAACGGCCAGAGTGCCAATGTGGAAATGTATCACGCAGCCCAGTTTGATAAGCCGGACGGGCCGCATTCCGTTGTTACGGCATCGGATGGCAGCCAGTGGTATCAGATGGCATCCGGAGCAGGAGCCGGGGCATTTTATGATGCGCCTGCATTTACAGGGGATATTTCTGAAGCGGCTCAGGTCGCACAGACCTTCCCGGAGGCAGCGGAAGGCACAACACTGCGAACCGTTGGAGACGGCGTTATCGAAGCGAGCGGAGCCGATGGCGGCAATGCCATGTGGTATAACAGCGCTTACTATGACGAGCCGGATGCGCCGCATACGATCATGCAGTCGGCAAACGGCGTGGACTGGTATGCCATGCAGCAGCATGCGGAAGCACCGGAATTTGAATCCGGTGACGCGGCGGCTATGTACAATCAGGCACAGTTCCAACAGTTTATGCCCGGATATGAGCAGCAGCTCTCTTCGGTGGATGGATCCGGCCGTGCGGACGGCCATTTTGAAGTCCGCCATGAAAACGGGTCGGGTACAATGTTCTACGATACTGCCCAGTATGCTGCTCCCCGCGGTGATTATCAGGTATTTGAGGATGCACGCGGCGGGCAGTGGTATGCAATACGCGGAGAGGCGTCCGTGGAGCGCAAGCCGGTCTATGAAAACGGGAAGCCCGTTTATGATGGCGAAAGTGTCCGTACCGTATCTGTGGAAACCGTGCGGTACAAACAGACGCCGTCTCGCTTTGAGGAGCCGAAACCGAGAAAGAATTCGGGAAGTAAGCCTCCGAGGCGTAAAAGATAATCATAAGCGGAAAGCCGGGGCAGGAAAAATGCTCCGGCTTTCCTGCTTTTTTAACAGGAAAATACGCTGCGGCACAGCAGCTTGATATAGGAGGTGGTGATAATGGCTGAACCGTCAAAGCAGCAGATTGGTGATGGATCTGACAATTACGGGCAGGCAGCCGGCCAGATGGCAAAAGCGGCCAGGCAGGCCGGGCAGGAAGCTGTAAAGCAGACTGCCGCAAAAGGAGCAGAACAGGCGGCCAATGCGGCTGCGGCGACTGTAAAAGCCAGTGTGGAGGGCGGAAAGGCTGCCGCTGAAATTGCAGCGGGAACTGCCGCAGGAGGCCCTTGGGGTGCAGTCCTCTCAGCGGCCTGGTCGATGCGGCATACACTGTTCAAGGTTTTGGTCTGCCTCTGCCTGTCCCTGCTGTTTTTGATTGTTATGGTAGTCTCGCTGCCTTCGATTGTATTTAACAGCATTTTTGGGCTGGATGGTAACAAGCCTGCGGAGGATGTTACGCCTACCGCAGTATATGCAGAAATGGCAGGGGCAGTTTCCGATGTGGTGGATGATGGCTATAACCAGGCGCTTGCAAAGGTGGAGCAGATGATATCCGATGGCGGGTATGACTATGACGCATCCATGGAGGCGCTGGTCAACTATGCGCAAAGCTCATCGGGATATGATGTCAGCTATATCCTGGCAGCATACTCAGCCTCCATGCAGCAGAAGAATACGAAAAAGGATGATATGATTTCAAAACTCAGCGGTGTTGCCGGAAATATGTTCCCGGTCACATCAGAGGAAAAGCAGAAGGAAATCGTCATCCCGGTTACTTACTATACCTATAAACCCGTTACGCTGACGGTTGTGACAAAGAAAGTGAAAACCGGCACTGTCAACGGAGTGGTGCAGTACCGATATGAGACTGCTGAGAAGACCTATTACCTGCAGGATGAAGCCCATACCAGCGACCAGCCGGTGGAAATAGATGCCTTCAAAAGTGTTGAGGTCACAGTACCCATATATTCCGGAAGTACAATTACCGGCACAAAAACAGAATCATATTATGAGGCAAACGGAAAAGAAACCGTTTCTCCAACAACCGAAACGATCAAATATTTGGAATGTACGATTCATCCTTTTGATAATACGGTGATCGCCACCGCATTCGGCATTGACCGGAACGCGCCATACGAGCAGTTCGGGATTACATATGGAGAGGCAATCCAAAAGATGGCTACGGCGCTCAAAATGACGCTGTACGGGGTTGCGGGGAACGGACAGGCCGTTCCGCTTACGGATGCGGAATTGATTGCCTTTGTGAACCGGCAGAATTGCAGCGCTGCCCGGAAGCACATTTTAACAACGGCCCTTTCACTGGTGGGAAAGGTTCCGTATTTCTGGGGTGGAAAGTCCCCGCCGGGTTGGAATGATGAATGGAATACGCCGAAGCTGGTAACAGCTGCGGGTTCCACGACCAGCGGAACCATCCGTCCGTATGGCCTGGATTGCAGCGGCTTCAGCGCATGGGTATTTAATACGGCAGTAGGCGTGGATATCGGTGCGGGCTGCAATGGGCAGTATCCAAATACTCGTGCGGTTTCGGCATCGGAGCTGCTTCCGGGCGATCTGGGCTTTCTTGCCGATGATGACGGCTGGGGCCATGTGCTGATTTTTGCCGGTTACGGGGAAAATGGAGAGAGGATGTGGGTACATTCCTCCGGCGGCGAGGGCGTTATCTTAAATACGCCCAGTTATGAAGGAAGTCTTTCCTACCGGCGGCTGACCATTGTGGACTATGATGCTCCGGTCAGCAGTAATCCCGGCTATGGCGAGGCGCTATATACGCTGGAAGTAGAGGTAACGCATTACTGTGCCTGTGCAAAATGCTGCGGGAACAATTCTGACGGGATTACCGCCAGTGGGAAAAGGGCCTCCAGGGGAATGGTGGCCATGTCCAGCCATTATCCGTTTGGAACGCAGATTATGATTAACGGGACCATGTATACCGTAGAGGACCGCGGCGGCTCAGGGATTGAAAATAATATACACCGTGTAGATATTTTTGTCCCCGACCATAATGAGGCGCTGCGGCTCGGACGCTATAAGACAACAGCAACCATTTACAGATTAGGCAGGTGATTCGTTTGGATGAGAAGGAATACAACAACATTTATGCCATACCGGCGAACTACACTGACTCAGGAAAGATTTTGGGAGGCATGCTGGAGCCGAGGAATGCAGTGGAAGCAGTCATTCTGGTGATACTTTTAGGGTATCCGGAGCTGATGCTGATCCCCATGCCGGGGACCATACGCATTGTCGTTATGACCGTGACGCTCCTGCCGACAGCCATTGTCGCCATGATGGGGATCGACGGCTACTCCCTTTTTCAATACCTGAGCCATATCGTCCGCTATATGACAACAAAGAGAAAATTACATTTCAGAAGGGTGGGATATCATTATGATCCGAAGCAGCTCCGCAAAAGGAGAAAAGGCGGCAAAGCAAAGAAAAAAGGTGGAAAAGCGGAGAAGAAAACCGGAAAAGCTTGATTTCGTGCAGGATTTCATTCCGATTAAGAGCATTACCCACGGAATCGTGGAGACAACGGACGGCAGGTTCATCAAGATCCTGGAAATCGAGCCAATCAACTTCATGCTCCGTTCCGGCGAAGAACAGTTCAGTATCATTTCGTCCTTTGCCAGCTGGCTCAAAATTTCGCCGATGCACCTGCAGTTCAAGAGCATTACCCGGAAGGCAGATTCCGATAAGCATGTGGCGATGATCCAGGAGGAGCTTGCGGAGGAGGAAAACGAGCAGTGTAAATCGCTGGGCGAAGGGTATATCCGTCTGATCAAGGATGTGGGAAGCAGGGAGGCGCTGACAAGGCGCTTCTTTTTGATTTTCCAGTATGAGGAGTTAAGGCGTGGCGACAATGATGATTTCTCCCAGATTTATGGGATGCTGCAGACGGCAGAACAGAATGCAAAGGCATACTTCCTGCAGTGCGGCAATTCCATTTTGCAGCCCAGGGATCCGGATGAAGCGACAGCGGAAATCCTGTATATGTTTTTTAACCGCCATTCCTGTGTGGACGAGCCGTTCTCCTCAAGGGTGAACCGGGTAGTTGTGGATACGATGGCGGCGAAGGATAAGATTATCGGGGTTGACCAGATACCACCTATCCGGATGGCTCACTTTTTATCGCCGCGCGGGATTGACCTGACGCATTATAACTATGTCGTCATGGATGGGCTGTACTACTCGTTTCTATATATCAAAGGCAACGGCTATCCCGGCATGGTGCGTGCGGGCTGGATGTCGGCTTTGATCAATGCCGGTGAAGGGATCGACATTGACGTGCATCTGCGCCGGGAGAACCGGAGCAAGACTATTGACAAGGTGGCGCAGCGTATCCGCCTGAACCGGACAAAACTCAAAAGCATGCAGGATACCAGTACCGATTACGAAGAGCTGACAAACTCCATCCAGGCAGGCTATTTCATCAAGCATGGGATTGCCAACAATAACGAGGATCTGTTTTACATGTCGGTATTCGTTACGGTTTCGGCTAAAAGCTATGAAGAGCTGGTGTGGCGCAAGCAGCAGATTTCCGATATGCTCAAATCCATGGATATGTATATCAGTGACTGCAAATTCCAGCAGGAGGCGGCGCTGCGTTCCGTGATGCCGTTTCTGCAGGTTGCCCCTTCCCTGGAAAAGAAGTCCCAGAGGAACGTGCTGACCAGTGGGGCGGCGTCCACCTATATGTTTACCAGTTTTGAGATGTCGGACGACACGGGCGTACTGCTGGGCGTTAACCGGCATAACAATTCGCTGTGCATCGTGGACCTGTTCAATACGAAGAAAAATAAGAACGCCAACCTGAACCTGCTTGGGACCAGCGGCGCCGGCAAGACCTTTACGCTCCAGCTGCTTGCGCTGCGCATGCGCATGAGGGGGATCCAGTGCTATATCCTGGCCCCGATCAAGGGGCATGAGTTCAAACGGGCCTGCCACCGGATCGGCGGCCAGTACATCAAGATAGCGCCCGGCTCCCCGCACTGCATCAATGTCATGGAGATCCGGCATACGATTTCGCCGGAAATGGAACTGATTGACGAGATGGATTACAGCGAGATGGATTCCATGCTGGCGAGGAAGATCCAGCAGCTGATGATTTTCTTTTCGCTCCTCATACCGGATATGACCAATGAGGAGGAGCAGATGCTGGACGAGGCGCTGATTAAGACCTATGCGGATTTCGGCATCACGCATGATAACGATTCCTTATATAAGAACCGGAAGGCGGCGAACCCAAAGATGAAGCCCATGCCGATCCTTGGGGACCTGCATAAAAACTTATTGGAGAACCCGATGACGCAGCGGATTGCCGTGATTGTGAGCCGCTTTGTCACTGGCTCGGCGCAGTCTTTTAACCGGCAGACCAATGTGGATCTGAGCAATAAGTACATTGTGCTGGATCTGTCTGAGCTGAAAGGCAAGCTGCTTCCTGTCGGTATGATGATCGCCCTGGATTATGTCTGGGACAATGTGAAAGCAGACCGGACGAAAAAGAAAGCTATTATGATTGATGAAATCTGGCAGCTGGTGGGCGCGTCATCCAATAAGCAGGCGGCAGAGTTCTGCCTGACAATTTTTAAGACGATACGAGGCTTTGGTGGTGCTGCTATTTCGGCCACGCAGGACTTATCGGACTTTTTCAGTCTGGAGGACGGGAAATACGGAAGGGCTATCGTAAATAACTCCAAGAACAAAATCATACTGAACCTGGAGCCGGACGAAGCCCGTTATGTCCAGGATGTCCTGAAGCTGACAAAGACAGAGGTCCGGTCCATCACAAGGTTTGAACGGGGCGAGGCGCTGGTTTATTCCAACAATAACAAGGTGCCGGTGGTGATTAAGGCTTCCAAGGAAGAACAGGAAATGATCACGACAGACCGTGCGGAACTGGAAGCAATTTTGCGGGAGCGGCAGAAAGAAAAAACGCATTCCGCATAGGAATACTTATTTTTACGATTATACGCACAAGGAGGTGTTGCGAATGCTGTTACAAGACGAGCAGTATGTTGTGAAATGGCTGTCCCAGTACGGGGCTTTGCCAAAAACACAGATTATCCGGATGCTCCAAAAGCCCGAACAGACAGCCGAAAAGATCCTGCGGAACTTAAAGAAGCAGATGCAGATTGCGGATGTGTCCGGCGGCTACTATATTGGCCTGGATCCCATGTGCCGTCCGGATCAGCGCGTCATACTGGCTGTATGGGTGCTGCTCAAGTTTATTGACTATGTGGATCCGATGGCCCATTACCCTGCGGTCTATCCCTCCCAGCTTTTCTTCTTGAAGGAAAACATCGGGTATGAGATTGTGGTGCTTTATGAAGGGGAGCAGAGCCAGCTAAGGCTTCTGCAGCCACAGGAGGACTTGAAATATATCATCGTTGTCCCCCACATTGCCATGGCGGAAAAACTGAAGCTGCCGGATGCGCCGTGCCTGTTTGCCACGGTGGATTTCCAGGGGGAGGAGGAACCGAAAATTATCTTTTATTCTGAGGAGGCGGTGGGAAATGGCAGGAGAGAGTTCATTCATAAAGGTTCTGGATAAAGCCGAACTGGCAAAGCGGAATCTGGAAGCACAGATGGCTCATGTACGCCGCTTTTATCAGGATGTAAACCTTCAGGCAGCATACGATGCAGCCCTTCAGATGGAAGAAATATCAGAGCGGCTGGTGCTTTTGACAAGAAGGCTCCCGGCATATACGGGATGCCCTGTGGCCGAAACCATGGTAGAAAACTGCATGGCAGAAAGTATCCCGGTTGAAATCGGGTTTACAGCTGAGGGCTGGTTTGCGTTGCGCATCCCGGCGCTGCTTCCGAAAAAGGCCTCCGGCTCGGCGGATTATGTCCGCTCTTTTTTATATCCTGCCATGCGGAGGTTCTTCCAGGCACAGCCGCCGGTCCGGTACCGGGACTGTGTTTTAGTTTACCGGCATGTCTATAGCAGGGACAGGCCGGAGCGCCGGTACCGGGATCATGACAATATTGAAGTCAACATGGTATCGGATATCGTAGCGCTGTATGTGATGCCCGATGACGGCCCGAAGGTATGCGCCCATTATTACTGCAGCGCATCGGGAGCAGATGACCGCACTGAGGTATATGTGGTGCCAAAAGAGGAGTTTCCATTGTGGCTGGTGACGGAGCGGGCAATGCCGGATCAGGGGGTGAAACTGTATGAAACGCAGAAGATTTAAGCAGAAAAACATATGTAAAAACGGGCAGATTCCTGCCTCTAAAAAATACATATCTCCAAAATGGCAGAAAACACCCTGCATTGCTGCAATCTGGGGGCGGCACTATGCAGGAAAATCCGACAAAGAGAGCAGTCATGTTGTCGGAAAAATCTTCAAATCGGGAGTGAGTTAAAATGCTGCACTTCCGTCCGGGCAGTCAGACCTGGCAGCTCATCACACTGCTTTCCACTGTTGGTGAGTTCCCGTTTCGTTCGCTCCGGCTGCTTGGAAATGAGCGTGTGCTGAAGGCGCTGGTGACAAAGCTGTCCCTGCCCCAGACAATCCGAAATCCCCAGACTGAAACGGAAATGACCTGCCGCCTCCTGACTGTTACCGGAAAAGGCGATTCAAAAACTGTCCGGTTATATAAGGCTGCCCTTCCCATACTGGATTGGCTCCACCCGGAAGCGTACCGGTATTATATGGACGCATTCTGGAACCACCGCTTCCCCGGCGACTCCGCCCACAGAGAGAGGAACCACAGGGTATCAGAGGCGGTGATGCTTTGTATGCGGGCAGGTATAGAAACGAGGCCCTACCTGCTCCCTCATCTGCAGAACGGGGGACGGTTCTCTGTCATACCGGATGCCAGTTTATTCTATCTTGCAAGGGACATCAAGAAGATTGGCCAGGCGGAGATGAACAAAACCATGTTTACCCGGATGGTCGGAGCTATTTTTTCTCACGGCAGCTGTTATGCCGTTTACAATACACGCGCAGCCGCAATGAAATGGAGCGGTATGGGGGAATTTAAGGCGCTCCACAATCTCATCGAAGTCGGGCGCCTGAATGCCGGAACGGATCGGATCGATTCCGCAGTGCTGTTCGGTGAGTCTGGGGAGATTGCCCTGAAGACATTGCTGGAGTCGGATAAAAGCCGGAGGCTTGAGTTCCGGTTCGATTCCATCTACCACCATATTTATTTCATACCTATGGACGCATGCGGCGTGCGCCAGCTTTCTCTGCTGTCTGTCCCAGACTGGAAAGAGAAGCTGCTTGATTTATTGTTCGAGCCTGAAGTCAGGTCTTTTGACAAAGGGCTTTTTGAGTACGACGCCTGTGTGGACGGCGTATATATTTTATCGCATCTGGACGGTGACATTGCAAGACTCATTCGCTTTAAGGAAGGGATCCGGAACCAGACCGGAAGGTTTGAGGTCCTGTGCTTCCCCCACCAGACGCACTTTTTACAGGAATACATGGGCGGGCTCGTGAGCATCAAGACCATCGGCATGGATGCAGTGGAGGCGGAGCTTTGCCCGGAAACACCCTCCGGGTATCCCTTTATGCCCGGAAATACGGGCAACCACAAGGAAAGGAGGAACCTGTTTGGCGGATAAGAAAAGAAAGGCTGCCATTATCGCCGCTGTCATACTGGGATGCGCAGCGCTTTTGTACCTGGGCGGAATGATTGGCCAGCTGCTTGAAAACTACACAGCCTGGATGGCGGCGGACGGGCTTAGAGGTCAGACGGAAATGGAGCCGGTAGACTGGAACCCGCTCGCCTGTATCCCGCAGGCATTTACCGTAGGCGGACTCAAGGGGATGCTCGGAGTCCTGCTGGCAGGAGGTGCAGTCGTTTTATATGTACGGCTCCATGATAAGTTTGATGGAAAGGCCTATGACCCAAGGGGATTCAAGACCAGCGGCAGCGGCGCATACGGAACTGCTTCCTGGATGGAAGAGAAAGAGATGAAAGAGGTTCTGGAGGTGGCATCGCCGGCGAAGGCGGAAGGCGTAATCCTGGGTGAGTATAAGGGGAACGCTGTCTGTATGCCCAAAGACACCAGACTCAACCGCCATATCGCCATTTTCGGTGCGTCGGGTACCATGAAATCCAGAGCCATTATACGGAACGCCTTGTTCCAGGCACTGAAGCGGCAGGAATCGGTCGTGATCACGGATCCCAAAGGGGAGCTTTACGCAGACACAGCTGAGCTTTACCGCCAGAATGGGTATGAGGTCAAGGTGTTCAACCTGGTAAACCCTGAGCATGGCGACTCGTGGAACTGCATGTCAGACTTAAATGGGGATACGCTGATGGCGCAGGTGCTGACCAATGTTATTATCGGCAATACCAGCTCCGGCAAGGGAGACCATTTCTGGGATAACGGCGAGGGCAATCTGTTAAAAGCACTGATTTTGATGATCGACCAGGACAGGAGCCGCAGTCCGGATATGAAGCATCTTCCGGCGGTATACCAGATGCTGACGCAGAACAGTGAGCGCCAGCTGACGGCCCTGTTTGACAAGCTGCCGCTGGATCACCCGGCACGGGCGCCATTCAATCTGTTTTCCCAGTCCAGCGACACGGTCCGTTCCGGTATCATACTGGGGCTTGGAACCCGTCTGCAGGTGCTGCAGAACGATGCGGTCCGGAAAATCACCAGCCGCTCGGACATTGACCTGTCAGCGCCGGGCAGGCAGAAATGTGCCTATTATATTATCCTGAGCGACCAGGATGCCACGATGGCGTTCCTGTCATCGCTCTTTTTTTCATTCCTGTTCATCAGACTGACCCGCTATGCGGACAGCTGCAGGGACGGCCGCTGCAATGTGCCCGTCAATCTCATCTTAGACGAGTTCAACAATGTGGGGCGCATCGGCGGTGCGGAAGACGGATCGGATTTTGCGAGGTCTTTAAGTGTTATCCGTTCGAGGGATATACGGGTCATGCTGGCGGTGCAGAGCCTTGGCCAGCTGCAGAACCGGTATCCCAATAACCTGTGGTCCGAAATCATCGGCAACTGTGATATCCAGCTGATGCTGGGCTGTACGGATGATGTGACCGCCAAATATTTTTCAGACCGCAGCGGGGACATGAGCATTGAAATTAATTCCACCATGACGGTGCGGAAAACCATCGCGGTTGCCCAGGTCATTCCGCAGTACCGCCAGACCGAGGGACAGGGGCGCAGGAAGCTGCTGACTCCGGATGAGGTGCTGAGATTGCCGAACGAAGAGATGCTCTGCATCATACGCGGCTGCAATATTTTAAAGCTGAACAAGCTGGATTATACGAAGCACCCGATGTCGAGGCAGATGGTGCGGACATCCGTGATGGAGTATCATCCGGCCGTCGCTGCACCAGGATATACCATGCCTGTTTCGGATGAGTCTGACAGGCAGACAGAGCCGGAAAAGGAAAAGAAGCCGGCCCGCAGAAAAAGCTTATACAGTTCGGCCCAGCCGCCGACTGAATTTTGATTTTTGATAGGAGGATTTATTATGGCAACGAAGAAACAGGAAATTCTTCCGGAGGAGCAGGCTCCGATGGAGGAAGCAGTTCCCCAGACCGAGGAAAATCCGGAGCTGGAGGAGATGATTCAGGAGGAGATGCATGATGCAGCTGATGCGGAAAGCCCGCCTCCCCAGACCGAGACAGAAATATCTGAAACGGATGGCAATTCAGCGGATCCGGGTAGCTTGGCAGAGGCAGAAGGGGCTTCTCCCCAGACTGAAACGGAAGCGCCGAAAAAGACACGCGGGCGCAAGAAGACCGCAGAAAAAGCATCTGAGTCTGACATAGAAGCAGATGCTGAAGAAAAGAATGCCGGCGACGGCGTCGAAGAGGCGCCTAAGCCCCGCAGAAGGAGGGCTTCTGCCAGACCGAAACCGGTGGTTTCCATTGATGAGCGCCCGACGGTCGAAACCGAAGCAGATAAAGCGAAAAACGACCTGCTCGATTTGCTTGAGTCGCAGAAAACCGGCCGCATCCTGACCGGTACCATCCAGGGTGTGGAGCGTCCGGCCGATAACCCCAGCCGTTCCCTTGCAGTCATTTATCATGGCGAGTTCAAGGTGATTATTCCTGCAGAGGAAGCGGTAGAGCCACCCGATGATTACCGTGGCAGGCTTCCGGAGGATGTTTTGCATTATATGCTCACCAAGCGACTGGGTGCTGAAGTGGATTATATCGTCAAAGGCATTGATCCCAAATCCGGTCTGGCAGTTGCAAGCCGCCTTGAGGCGATGAAGGCCAAAAGGAAAGCCTATTACCTCGGTACAGACAGGGATGGAAACAACTTGCTGTATTCCGGCGTGTGCGCAGAAGCCAGAATCGTATCGGTGATCCGTGCAGGCATTTTTGTAGACCTGTTCGGTCTGGAGATCTACATCCCGCTCAGGGAGCTGAGCTACCAGAGGTGGATGGACGCGGCAGCCTATTTCCAGCCGGGGCAGCGCATCCTGGTGAAAGTCCTGGAGGTTGACCGTAGCGACAGGAACCGGATCAAGGCAACGGCTTCGGTAAAGCAGGCAGGAGAGAACCCTTATGAGAAGGCTCTGCGCAGGTACTCTGTCGGGAACCGTTATGTGGGGACAGTAAGTATGGTGGATACCAACGGCGTGTTTGTGGCGCTGGACGGTGGCATCGACTGCCTCTGCAGCTATCCGAAACGCGGCAGGCCGCCGAGGGGTTCCCGCGTTACCGTCCGTATCCTGGGAATCAACAACGATTCCAACCGGATATGGGGCGCGATTACCCATATCGCTGCTGCCAGGTAACTGGCTTTTACATTCTTGAGAAAGGAGACATGAACTACTATGACCCATTGTGATCTGAGTGCTGCCGAACAGCAGCATCGCAGGGATATTGCTGTGCATACCCGCAAAATGATTCTTACGCAGCTTACTGTCGAGGATGAAGACGACACTTCCCTTATGACAAACTACCATGGCTATTTTTTGCAGATTTCTTTTTCGGAGCTGCATCCGCTGATGGTGTTCTGCCTGGCGAAAGTGCTTGAAAGACCCAGCTCGGCAAGGCAGCGTCAGATGACTAATGAACTGAATCTGAGGAGCATTCTTGGAAGCCATGCCATCAACGACGAGGTTGGATGCTATTCCTACCGTGCGACGCACTGGCTGGATACTGAGATGAATCCGCAGCGCTTTTACGAAATCCTCGACCGGTGTGTCGATGAAGCGGACCGCGGTTTTTATAAGCTTGCGGGATAAGCGTTGTATTTCTCCAGACCGGATCGTGTAATGTAAGTAAAACGATGACTGGAGGAATGCATCATGAAAAGATTTAGTTTATGTATTTTGGTACTGGGGTTGCTGCTTCTTGGCGCCTGTTCTGCACCAGATTCATCTGAAACCGGTTTGCCTTCCGGAAGCGACGGCGTCTTGGGGCAGGAATTTGGTGACGCAGCTCAGACTGGGCTGAAAAACATCCTGGAGAGTGTGGATCCGGCGAAGACAGGTTCTGAAACTCCGGATACATCAGACCGGAACGGAAATGACGAAGGAAGCGAGTCCTCAGCGCCTTCCGGGGTACCTGGCGAAAGCGCTCCGGCAAAGCAGCAGGCAGACGGCGGACAATCAGAGACGAATTCTCAGGAGCCGGCGGCTTCTTCACAGCCAAAGCAGAATGAGTCTGCCGCACCGACGGAAGCGCCAAAAGAACCGGCCGCAGAATCCCCTGCAGAACCGCCTGCAGCAGCACAGCCGCAGGAACCGGAACCCGTTGCTCCGGAAGAACCCGTACAGCCACCTGCCGAACTGGAAAAACCGAAAACGATCTATGATTATGCGTTTGACGCAAACGCCATCCGGTCGGAGCTGATTGCCCTTGGGCAGTCCATGGGGCTTACGCATATTACGGAGGATGACGGCATTCCCTGCACACCGGACACCTGTTCCTGGGCAGCCCCGGTAACAGCGTCGGAATCCTTTCAGGGCGATAACCTGAAGCGGGCGCTGAAAGACTATGTGACTTCCATGCCGTCTATGATTGCCTCCTATGGGGGTGCGCAGTTAACCAGCTTTACGATTTATGTGCAGGATAACGGCGGAGGAAGTTACACATTCTATTTCCTATACTAAAACCAAATAGGCGAAAAATTGGCTCCCTGTATCTGCGGGGAGCTTTTTTTATGCCCAAAAACGAAAGGAAGGTTTATCTATATGAAAAAAATATTCAAAGAAAAAGGAAAACGCCTCCTGGCGTTGTTCCTTTCCATTCTGACCGTTGTTGGTATCATGCCGACAACGGTTTTTGCTTTTTCGCCGTCGGCAGGCCAGACGGTATCCTCCCATTACGGGGATTACTATGTTGGCTCTGACGGGCAGCATTATTATTCGGCTGACAGTTACAGCTTTTTGGTGTACGACAGCGATGGCAATACATCTGTAAGAACAATTTCGGCAGGAAACGCCAGAAAGAAATACATGATTTCAGACGGCTCTGAAGAAAGGTTCGTTTACTGCATTGAGTCTGGTATTTCTTATGGCACTTCGGACAATGGATATACTTCCCAGAGCGGAGAAAACAGCGCATATTTTCAGAATCTGCCCTATTCCGCCCAGTATGGGATCATGCTCACCAGCGTCTATGGCTGGCAGCCGGGCAAGGGTTCGCCGGTTCCGGGTACCAATGAGGATGATTATGCAGTGGCGACACAGATCCTTTTATGGGAGTATCAGCAGCAGCTGAGGACCAGCCCGCAGGATCTGCATGCCAATTCGGCCGGAATCCGTGGGGATAATTACCTGCGCACTATTGAAGGCCGTCCGGCAAAGCAGTGCTATGACTGGATTTTAGCACAGATGGCGCAGCATGCGACCATTCCCAGCTTTGCTGCGGGCAGAAGCAGCTCTGCCCAGGCACATACGCTGAAATACAATCCGTCCACCAAACAGTATTCCCTTACTTTAACGGATACCAACAACACTATGGCGGATTTGAAGTTCTCCGGCGGCAGCGGTATCAGCGTGAGCCGCAGCGGGAACCAGTATACCTTTACCAGCAGCCGTATGATTACCAGTGCGGAAACGCTTACCGTGCAGAAAAATGTTCCCGGCGTGGGCAATGACATGCTGATCTGGGGGCGTGTCGGTTTCCAGACGATGATGTGCGGTGCAGATGACCCTGTTGTGTTCTATGTAAAAATTGATACGGAGACCTACGGTATCGGCCATATCAAGAAAACGTCAGAGGACGGAAAGGTATCCGATATCAGCTTCCATATCACTGGCAACGGTGTGGACAAGACAGTAAAGACAAAAGCAGACGGTACGGTGGATATCCAGCTTATGCCTGGCACCTATACAGTAAGTGAACAGGATATTGACAAGTACGAGCCTCAGAAATCCCAGAAGGTAACGATTGTCAGCGGGCAGACCTCGACTGTGACCTTCAATAATAAGCTCAAAAGAGGTTCTTTGGAGGTTATCAAGACATCGGAGGATAAATTTGTCAAGGACATGACATTCCATCTGTATGGCACTTCTTTGTCGGGCTTACCTGTCGATGAGTATGCCGTAACGGACGCGTCCGGTGTAGCCCGTTTTGAAAATGTGCTGGTCAGCGGAAGCACTCCGTATACATTGGAGGAGGTCAATACCCCTGTCCGTTATGTGGTTCCGGCTTCGCAGACAGCACCCGTTCAATGGAATGTTGTCACCAAACGCAGCTTCACCAATATCCTGAAGAAATTCCGTGTGGAAGTGACCAAAACGGACCGAAAGACCGGATATGCTCAGGGCGACGCCAGTCTGGCAGGTGCGGTATATGGTCTGTATCAGGATGGCAAGCTGGTCGCATCTTACACCACAGACGCAACCGGATCCTTTACCAGTGATTATTTTATCTGCAACTCCAACTGGACTTTGCGTGAAATCAGTCCGTCAGAAGGATATTTGCTGGATGAAACCATCTACCCGATCCCGGCAGAGCCTGGAAACTTTACCGTGGAACTGAATCAGATCCCTATCGGCGTGACAGAAGAGGTCATCATGGGGCGCATCCGTCTCGTTAAGCATATTGATGCGGAACTGGAGGATGTGGAAAAACCAGAAACCCAGACAGAGGCGCCGTCTGAGAATGCTGCAGAACCGGAAGATGAGGAGCATGATGAAGCCGTACAGGCTGTTTCCACGGTAAGCGGCGGCGATGCCCAGACTGAGCCGGAGCTGGAAGCAGATGCAGCGTTATCTCAGGAAACTGGAGACAAAAATGATGCTGAAGCAGCCGTAAGCGGCGGGGATGCCCAGACGGACACGGATACAGAAGAAACAATAGAAGATACGGAAACAGAAATGGCTCCGGAAACAGAGCCGGAGACGGATCCTTATGCACCTGTCCCGGTTCCGCCGGAAGATATCGAAGCTTCCGGTTCAGAAGGCGTCATTGAGCAGCCGGAAGAGGGCGCTGTATTCCAGATCTATCTTGCCAGTGCAGGCAGCTATGATGCAGCGAGAGAAGATGAGCGCGATATCCTGACTACGGATGCAGACGGGTTTGCTGTTTCCAAGGACCTTCCTTATGGCCGGTATGTCGTACATCAGATCGAGGGCATGGAAGGACAGGCGTTCATTCCGGACTTTATTGTATATATCCGTACAGATGACCAGACCTATTCCTATATCTTGAACAATACGACCCAGTCCAGCTTTATCCGTGTGGAAAAGCACGATGCTGAGACCGGAAAAATCATCCCTGCAGCCGGAGTCGGTTTCCAGGTCCGCGACCTGTCTACAGGCGACCTGATTGCAGAAACTATTTATTATCCGACGCCCGTTACCATCGACACGTTCTTTACCAACGAGGAAGGCTGGCTGATGCTTCCTTATGAGCTTCCCTACGGCCAGTATGAGCTGATTGAAGTGGAGACCTGCTATGGCTATGTTCTGGACAGTGAGCCGGTTCCTTTCACGGTAGACGGGACACAGGATGTCGTTGTAGTGGAAAAGCACAATATGCCGCAGAAGGGCAAAATCGTTGTCGCCAAGACAGGCGAAGTATTTGCTTCCGTTACAACATCCGATGGCGCAGATAAGGATGGGGCGGATCTTATTTACCAGCCGGTTTATGAAATCCGCGGCCTGGAAGGAGCAACCTATGAGATCCGTGCCGCAGAAGATATTTATACGCCGGACGGCACCCTGCGTGCTGCAAAAGGCGATGTGGTAGATACCGTCACGACCGGATCCGGCGGGGCTGTTTCCACCAAAGAACTGTACCTGGGCAAGTATGAGGTTGTTGAGACAAAGGCGCCTTACGGTATGGTACTGAACCCGAACCCGCAGCAGGTAGAACTGGTTTATGCAGGCCAGGAGGTTGACCTGACGGAAACGGCCGCCGGCGTGTATAACGAACGCCAGAAAGTCGAACTGGGTCTGGAGAAGACGCTGGAGCTGAGCGAGAAATTCGGCATCGGCAGCAACAATGAGCTGGCCAATATTACCTTCGGCCTGTATGCAGCAGAAGATCTGACCGCAGCTGACGGCTCTGTTATTCCGGCGGACGGATTGCTTGAGATCGTAAGCCTGGATGCAGACGGCAAAGGCACTGCCCAGACTGACCTTCCGCTTGGAAGCTATTACCTGAAGGAACACAGCACGGACGCCCATTATATTTTAAGCGGAACGAAGTATCCTGTAACATTTGCTTATGGGGATCAGGAAACTGCGGTTGTAACCATTGCAGCCAATGACGGTGAGCCTATCGTCAACGAACTGATTTTAGGCTCTGTATCCGGCAAGAAAGTGGACGAGGACGGAAAAGACCTGGGCGGCGCCAAAATCGGTTTGTTCGCACCTTCCGCCAAGGAATTCATAGAAGAAACTGCGATTCTGGTAACAACTTCTGCTGAGGACGGTTCTTTCCAGTTTGAGGATATCCCGTATGGGCTTTGGATTGTCCGTGAAATCGAGCAGCCGGAGGGCTTCGTGCTTTCCACTGACCTCTTCCCCGTTGCAGTCAATGAGGATGGACAGGTCATTGAGATTGAGATCACCAATGAATTCATTCGTGGAAACCTCCATTTGACAAAGTTTGACAAGGATTATCCGGAAAACAAGCTGAGCGGCGCTGTATTTGAGGTATACCGCGACACTAATGGGAACAAGGAGCTTGATAAGGATGACGAGCTTCTGGGTACCATGGAGGAAACAGAAAAAGGCCAGTATGAGATGAATGATCTGCTCTACGGCAGTGTGCTTGTCAAAGAGAAAACGGCGCCGGACGGCTTCTATCTGGACGAAAATGTTTATTATGTCATGATTGATACCGATGGGAAGACCTATGAGGTTGAAAATGAGGCCGGCAAGGGCTTTTATAACCAGGCTCACAAAGGCAACCTCAAGATTGTGAAGACTTCTTCCGATGGCCGTGTGGAGGGCTTCTCCTTCCGTGTGGTCGGGGACAATTATGACCAGACCTTCAAGACGGATGCCCATGGAGAAATTTTCATTGAAAACCTGCGTGTCGGCAAGTACACCGTGACCGAGGTGGAAGACAGCGTCAGTGCTGGATACAAGCGTCCGGATCCAGTTACGGTAGAACTGGTAGTGGATGAAACCCTGACAGTCAATGTCCATAACGATAAAATTACGGTGGACGTGCCGAAGACAGGAGATACTTCCAATCTGTGGCTGTGGGTCGGTCTGATGGCAGCGAGTCTTGGCGGCATCGGTGCTTGTGCTTACGGCCTCAGAAAGCGCAAAAAAAATAAAGCATAAGAGGAAACAGCGGGAGCCGGCGGGAAAATTCTGTCCGGCTCCCGAATTATGAAAATGAAATTGGAGGTAATAATCATGAGAGCAAAACATAAAACCGGGTTTCTGCTGGCTCTTGTTATGATGAGCATTCTTTGCTTCTCCGTAGTACCCGTTTGGGCAGAGCCGCAGGGGACCGATGGCACAGAGCTTCAGGTTGCCCAGCCGGAGCAGCTGGAAATCCAGCTTGGCGCAGAATGGGCTGGGGTGGAGTTCCAGATGAAAACGGACGCCGGACTATATCCGGGTACGATACCCGTAAGCCAGGACGGCGTACTCCGTCTGGAAATCGGCGGCAGTAAATCATATGTCCTGACCTGCCTGAATTCAGCAGCAAAAGCTCCTTCCCCGACGCAGGCCCCTGCCACAACAGAAAGCCGGCCGGAAGAAAAAACCGAGGGAAACTCAGCGGAAGAAAAGGATGCAACGGTTGCGGGCATTCCGGTACTTCATCTCTGCCTTTTTGTCGGAGGCATGGTTCTGGCAGTCGGCGGGCTGATCACAATGCATGTCATCAAAAGACGGAGAGAGGACGAGGATGGCTATGGGTATGAGGATGACGAAGATGAATAGTCTCCAGACCGGAATAGAAAATCAAAATAGAGCCTAAAAGGAATGAAAATGATAAATGCAATAAAAAATATTCCAATAAGGCTTGACAACTGGAGCTTGATTTGCTATACTAAAAGCGTGGCAGGGGCTTGCGTTCAGGCTCTCGGTACGTTTGGTATAGCGTCAGACTTATCTGAAGGCAGATAAGGAACCGTTACGGATTTTGCGCAGTGAGCGAATCCACAACAACGCAAGCCACAACTGAATATGTAAGCCGGAAGGCTGCTTAAATACTTACAGAGTCAAATGTTGGATGAGACACCCAAATGCCAACGCTTTGGCTCTGTATGCTTTTTTGCAGGTCTTCCGGCTTTTTCTTTATATAAAACGGAGGAAATACAGATGAAAAATAAAAAGAAAAAAAGAAAGGGATTCCAGGCAGGCAGTATGCGCTGCCCCTATTGCGGCAGCCCGGTTATTTTCCGGAGTGCAGACGGTATTTACCATGATAACAGTAAAGGCATGATGCTGTATGTGTGCAGCCACTATCCGCAGTGCGACGCTTATGTGCGTGTCCATGCAGGTACCAACATTCCGGTGGGCAGTCTGGCCAATCACGAACTGCGCACACTCAGAAGGACGGCGCACCAGTATTTTGACCAGCTGCATCAGTCCGGGTACATGAGCAAACAGGATGCATACCAGTGGCTGGCAGACCTGATCTGCGCACCTCTGTCGGAGGCGCATATCGGGCATCTCGGCGAGTATTACTGCAAGCAGGTGATTGAGGAGAGCCGCCAGCTGCTGGACAGATATCGGAGGCAAAAAAATAAAAAACAATTCCGCATGGTGAGAGGAGGTGCAGCTGCATCATGACGCTGACGACAGAACAACAGAGAAAAGCGGAAGAAAATATGGGGCTGGTCCATCAGGTAATCAAGGATAAGGTCCATGGTTACGGGCAATGGGGTTTTTACACCTATGACGATCTGTTCCAGATTGGCTGTATCGGCCTTTGCAAAGCTGCAGCGACGGATAAAGGCGGAACCTTTTCTACCTATGCGTACCGCTTGATCTGGCATGAGCTATGCGATGCATTGGTTCAGTCAACCAAACGGTATGCAGATGAGGTGGTAGCAGATGTAACGCCTTACATAAGCGCTGAGCCTGAAAACGGTGAATTCCTGAGCGGGCTTCGCATGGATCTTTCCCATGCGCTCAGCTCGGCAAGGAAGGATGCTCCCCCATCGACTGCCAAAGGGATAGACGCAATGATTTTAATGTCACAGGGCTACACCAGCAGTGAAATCGGGGAGCGCATGGGCGCTTCTGCAAAACTTGTGTGCGCATGGGTTTCAAAGGCAAGGAAGTTCCTGAAAGCACGTCCGGAAATGGAAACGATTGCCGGATACGGTTCTTAAGATGAAGGGATGCTGGGATCAAGATGGTTCCCGGCATCCCGATTTTTTTGTTTTGGAGGACAAATATGAGGAATTTATTGAAACAATCGGGAAAGTGGATCTTCCCTGCCATTGCGATGCTTCTTACTTTTATCCTTTTGAAGTGCGTGTTTTTGATCGGCTATGTGCCGAGCGAGTCCATGGAGCCGACGCTGGAAAGGGGCAGTTATATCATCGGATGCCGGATATATTCCAATCTGGAGACGGGAGATATCATCATATTCCGGCGTGATGGCAAGCTGCTTGTGAAACGGATTGCGGCAATAGGGGGTGATACCGTGGAGCAAAACGGTACCAGTATGACAGTACCAGAAGGCTGTTACTATGTCCTTGGAGATAATGCGGATAATTCTTTTGACTCAAGGTATTGGAAAGAACCGTTTGTGAGTAAAGACGATGTGGTGGCGAAAGCTTTTTACTAATTATAATGACAACTGTAGAATTTTATAATCAAAAAGAAATACTAAATCGGTTTATCCGAATCGAAAGAAAAAGAAATTTTTTTAGCGATTAAACAATTCCTCTTGACAAATTGAATAAGCGTGAATATAATTATATCAGTGATATATAGCACTGATATATAGGAGGGCGCAATGAGCGAAGCAGAACAGACAACCTTAGAAAAAATTCATGCTGCGGCAAAAGAAGCGTTTTTGGAATACGGCTTCAAATCAGCTTCTCTTCGGAGCATTGTCAAAACAGCAGGCGTTACGCTCGGAGCCTTTTATGGGTACTATGACAGCAAGGAGGAGCTTTTTGAGGCGTTGGTCGGCGAGCAGTACAATCATATGATGGAGTGTTACCGCAAAGCGCAGACTGATTTCGCCGCACTGCCACAGGAAGAACAGCTGGAGCATATGAGTGAAATATCCGGCGACTGTATGACGGAAATGCTTTTGTACGCTTATGAGCATCTGGACGAATTCAAATTGATTCTCTGCCGCTCCGAGGGAACGAGATTTTCCGGTATGATTGACGAAATGGTGGAAATCGAGGTTAAAGGGACGCAGGATTACAAGGAAGTTCTGAAAGCGCTCGGTCGGCCGTCACCTGAAATTGATCCGAGGCTTGAGCACATTTTAATTACCGGAATGTTCGGAACATTTATGGAGCTGATCATTCACGAAATGCCTTTGGAACAGGCGCTTAGCTACTTAAATGAAATGCGTGCGTTTTACAGCGCGGGCTGGATGAAAATTATGGGGCAGAATTAAGCCCTGTAATTTTTGCTCAACAGTTAGCGTTAGCTAACCTATCAAATGGGATATTTGAAGCCGACTGCAGCGGTTTTAAGTATTATAAATTTTTTCACGAGGAGGACTGGAAGTGAAGAAAAATAAAAATCTTTCAGAGCTTATGGGCTATGCGGGTAAACATAAGTATCTTACCTATTCATCGCTCATATTATCGGTCGTCAGCGCAGTTTTAGCGCTTTTGCCCTTCGTTTTTATCTTCTTTGTCATCAAGGAAGTCATCGAAGTTGCCCCGAATTATTCGCAGGCAGTAAATGTTGCCCGAAACGGCTGGATGGCTGTACTGTTTGCGCTAATCTCGCTTGCCATTTACATCGGAGCTCTTATGTGCTCTCATCTGTCGGCATTTCGCATTGCGGGAAATCTGCGCAAAACTATGATGGGGCATATTGCAAATCTGCCGCTGGGATTTATCGGCGAAATGGGCAGCGGCAAGATCCGCCGTATCGTTAACGACAGCAGTGCGGCGACAGAAACCTATCTGGCTCATCAGTTGCCGGATATGGCGGGAGCGATTACAACTCCGCTGGGTATGATTGTGATGCTGTTCCTGTTTGACTGGCGGTTCGGACTGATCTGTCTTGTGCCTGTCATACTCGGCTTTGTGTCCATGTTTAAGATGGCAGGACCGAAGATGGCGGAGGACATGAAGAACTATCAGAATGCACTGGCGGACATGAACAATGAAGCCGTGGAATATGTGCGCGGCGTTCCGGTTGTCAAGACCTTCGGACAGACCGTACATACCTTCAAACGCTTTAAGGGTTCCATTGACAGCTACTATAAATTCTGTATCGCATACTGCAAGAAGTGCCGTATGCCGATGCTGATGTATACGGTGTTCATTAACAGCGCTTTTGCGTTTCTGATTACGCTGGCGCTGATTCTCACAGGCGGCGAGGCAGTCACACAATCGTTGCTGCTCAGCCTTATTTTCTATGTGATCTTCACACCTGTGATCGCGACGTCTATGACAAAGGTGCTGTTTATGAGCGAAAACGGAATGATCGTAGCCGACGCCCTTTCCCGTATTCATTCGATCTTGGATATTAAGCCATTGCCCGATGCAAAGAATCCGCAGCATCCGAAAGATAATTCTGTGGAATTTCAGAATGTTTCATTCCGATACAGCGGGACGGAAACCGATGCGATCAGGAATATTTCTTTCAGGGTACAGCCTGGTGAAACCGTAGCTTTGGTGGGCCCGTCCGGGGGTGGCAAAACAACAGCGGCAGGACTTATTTCCCGCTTTTGGGATGTGACAGGCGGTGAAGTTAAAGTCGGCGACGTGAATGTAAAGAATATCCGAAAATCGGAACTGACGGAAACTGTGTCATATGTTTTTCAGGACAGCAGGCTATTAAAAACCTCAATTTTAGAAAATGTGAGACTTTCAAAGCCGAACGCATCCAGAGAAGATGTAGAACAGGCTTTGCATAAAGCGCAGTGCGACGACATACTCGCCAAGCTGCCCGATGGGATCGATACCGTGATCGGGACAAGGGGCGTATATCTCTCCGGCGGCGAGCAGCAGCGAATCGCCATTGCCCGCGTCATGCTCAAGGATGCGCCGATTATTGTTCTGGATGAGGCGACCGCTTTTGCCGATCCCGAAAACGAGGCTCTTGTGCAAAAAGCGTTTGAAGAACTGTCAAAGAACAAGACGGTTATCATGATTGCCCATCGTTTGACTACGGTTAAAAATGCTGACAGAATTTTCGTATTAAAGGACGGCAGGATCGAAGAATGCGGCACTCATGATAAGCTCGCAGAACAAGGCGGGCTGTATGCGAGGATGTGGCAGGACTATCAAACATCGGTCAGCTGGAAAGTAGGAGGCGCTATATTATGATAAACAAAATGATGAAACGGTTTGCGCTTTCCCGCGAAGGCGCAAAAGGACTTGTGGTGGCGATTGCTGCGTGTACTTTCGCAGACCTTGTACTGATGTTCCCGGTAGGACTGTTGTACTTTTTGGTAAGCGACTTCATAGACGGTGCAGTACCGACAGACCGCTATGCGTTATACGGAATCGGTATTGCCGCCGCGCTTCTTCTGATTTTTCTTTCGGAATTTTGGAAGTATAACGCAACCTATTTCTCCACCTACAAGGAATCCGGCAAATGCAGAATCCGCCTTGCGGAAAAGCTGCGTAAACTACCTTTATCCTTCTTCGGGAAAAAGGATTTGGCGGATCTGACGAATGTAATGATGGGAGATGTGGCAACGACAGAGCAGATGTTTTCCCATTATGTGCCTCAGTTTTACGCTTCCATCATCTCTACCTGCATCATTGCCATCAGCCTGTTCTTTTACGATTGGCGGCTTGCTCTTGCGGCTCTGTGGGTTCTGCCTGTTGCACTACTTATCGTAGGCGTATCCAAAAAGGCGCAGAACTATTTCAGCCGTAAGCAAAATATGGCGCAGATCGCCGTGCAGGACGGCGTGCAGGAATGCCTGGAAACCGTGCGCGATCTGAAAAGCAACAATGCAGAAAAAGAATATCTGGATGGATTATATCAAAAGATTGATACGCTGGAAGGCCGGCATATGAAAAGCGAGCTTGGCACAGCAATGTTTGTGGTACCGGCGCAGATGATTTTGAAGCTCGGCATTGCAACGGTTGCGCTTGTGGGCAGTACGCTGTTGATAAACGGTACGCTCTCCTTGATTACCTTCTTTATGTTTCTGTTGGTGGTTTCGAGAATTTATGAGCCGATGGCGTTCTCCTTGCAGAACCTGGCGGCGATGAATTCCTTGCAGATCAATATTGACCGCATGAATGAGATCGAGAATTATAAGGAACAGGACGGCAAAAAGGAATTTCATCCGAAGGGCTACGATATAGACTTCAAGAATGTCGGATTTGCATATAACAGCGGAGAAACGGTTCTCCGGAATGTATCCTTCACTGCAAAACAGGGTGAGGTCACAGCACTCATCGGACCGTCCGGCGGCGGTAAGTCCACAGCGGCGAAGCTGGCGGCACGGTTCTGGGATGCTGACAAAGGTGAAATCACTGTCGGCGGCGTTGATGTGAAATCCGTCGATCCTGAACAGCTTTTAACGGCGTTTTCCATTGTCTTTCAGGATGTTACACTGTTTAACAATACCGTAATGGAGAATATCCGCATCGGCAGAAAGGACGCCACAGATGCAGAGGTTATGGCGGCTGCAAGAATGGCGAACTGCGAAGAGTTTGTGGAGAAACTACCGGATAAATGGAATACGGGTATCGGCGAAAACGGCAGCGCTCTTTCCGGCGGTGAACGGCAGCGTATTTCCATTGCCCGTGCGTTTCTGAAAGACGCGCCTATCATTCTCCTTGATGAAGCGACAGCCTCTCTTGATGTGGAAAACGAGACGGCGATCCAGTCGGCGCTATCCCGTCTGATCAAAGATAAAACGGTTCTCTTGATTGCGCACCGAATGCGTACCGTTGCCGGAGCAGATAAAGTCGTCGTGCTGTCCGACGGTACGGTTGCCGAACAGGGACAGCCGGAAAAGCTGCTAAGCCAAAACGGGATTTATAGCCGTATGGTGAAACTGCAAAGTGAAAGCCAGAACTGGACGATCGGATAATATATCTTACAAAAACAGAATCGGTTTAATGAGATCGGTTCTGTTTTTTTATTTATATATTTTGTGAACTTTTCGATTTTATATTGACAAGATGCCTTGCAATATGATATACTTTATCAAGAGTTAGCAAACGCTAACTCAATTAAAATACAGTAATATTCTGATTTTTCTGAGAGCCTTAATTGAAGGCATTAATTTTTGTTGCGTAGTTAGCGTACGCTAACCAAGTGAGGAGAATTTCATGAGCGTAGTAATCGTAGGCGGAAATGAATGTATGGTTCGCCAATATAAGGACTTATGCGGGGAATACAAATGCAAAGCAAAGGTATATCCGAAAATGCAGAGCGGGTTGAAAAATATAGGGAGACCTGATCTGCTTGTGCTTTTTACAAATACTGTATCCCACAAAATGATTCGGTGCGTACTAAGCGAAACCAAAGGGCATCCCGTCAAAATCGCCCGTTCGCACAGCAGCTCCATAGCGGCGCTGAAAACAATTTTAGAAGAACATACTTTATAAAGAGGTGATACATATGTCGGATGAATTATTGGTACAGCATTGTTCACCCACCCTTGCCGGACTGAAAACCGGGAATATGTTCAGCTGCACATTTGCAGACAGCATAGAGATGAGAAATTGTATTCGATGCTGGAACCGCATACTTGTAAAGAAAGGTCTGCGCGTTCTGCCTCTGCGGTTCAGAGACGATCGTGCGCTTGTGTATGTTTATCGTCCGTCGAAGCTCATTTTGGATTTACAGCATGATACAGCGTCCGAAATCTTATATTCACGTGGATATGAGGCGGCTAAGCCGGATCGGTGCATTGTCGAGCTGATAAAGCGGCTTGAGGAGGACGAGAATTTTCCTCATGAGATTGGGTTATTCCTCGGATATCCGCCGGAGGATGTGCAGGGTTTTATTGAAAACAGAGCGGCAAACTGCAAATGCGTGGGCTGTTGGAAGGTGTACGGCGATGAGAAAACAGCACGGCGCACTTTTGCAAAATACAAGAAATGTACAGATGTATACTGTACTATGTTCGCAGATGGAAGGTCTATTGAACGGCTTACTGTTGCCGTTTGATATATATTATTTTAAGAAAGGCAGGTACTCAGTATGAGTAAAATAGCAGTAGTTTATTGGAGCGGAACGGGTAACACCAAAGCGATGGCGGAGGCCGTTAAATCAGGAGCGGAAGAAAAAGGAGCGGAAGCAGTTATGCTGACTGCGGCTGAGTTTGACGCTTCTATGATGGATTCTTTTGATTCGATTGCCTTCGGCTGCCCGTCTATGGGAGCGGAGCAGCTTGAGGACAGCGAATTTGAACCGATGTTTTCCTCCTGTGAAGCAAAACTGAACGGAAAGAAAATCGCGCTCTTCGGCTCTTACGGTTGGGGCGATGGTGAGTGGATGCGCAGCTGGGAGGAAACCTGTACGGGCGACGGTGCGGTTCTTGCATGCGACAGCGTAATCTGCAACGAAGCTCCCGACGATGATGTGATTGCCGACTGTAAAGCGCTTGGTGCTGCTTTGGTATAAGCATCTGTCACATTTTAAAAGCAAAACCCGCATCGTTTTGAATCACAATGCGGGTTCGTTTATTCTTTATTATTCTGTTCTATGTGTCGCTTAATTGCTGCGAAGGACTCGTCGCTGATGTCATGCTCCATTTTGCAGGCGTCCTCAGCAGCTGTTTCTTCGCTTACGCCGAGATGTATCAGCATATCGGTCAGCGTTGTGTGCCTTTCGTACATTTTGCTTGCCACTTCGAGACCTGCTTCTGTAAGCGTAAGATATCCGTCGTTATCCATTTCAAGAAAGCCGCCTTTTTTCAAAATACCCACTGCACGGCTGACGCTCGGTTTGGAATAACCCATATATTCGCAGACGTCAATAGAGCGAACAGCTCTGCTCTTTTTTGAAAGTATATAGATAGTTTCCAGATACATTTCTCCGGATTCCTGAAGATGCATAGCGCGTTCCTCCCTTGCTTTTATTGCGATACATTCAAAATAGTATATCACAAAAACATCGGCAAATCAAGTCTTAAAGCATTTTTGCATGTTGCAATGCCAAAAACAAGCTTAGTATCGTGCCAAATAAATGGATAAACTAAACAAGCGATGCAGTTATCATCCGCTAACCACTTATTAAATATGCCGAAATGCTGTGACAAAAAATCGAAATATTCAAAATGGGGTTGACAAATTGTTCCGGGGTGAATATAATAATATTCGGTTAGCGGAAGCTAATCAATATTTTAACACACAAGTTAGCGGAAGCTAATTGAGTAGAAACAGAGAAGGTGCAGAAATGATGCCGCTTACATTGGCAGAGGTCGGAGAAGAGAATATTATTAAAAAGATCGGCGGAAAACAGGATGTCAAGGCACATCTTGAAAACCTCGGATTTGTTGTCGGCGGAGCAGTTACGATAATCAATACTATCGGCGGTAATGTTATTGTCAATGTAAAGGAATCCCGCATAGCAATCAGTAAGGAAATGGCGCAGAAGATCATGGTTTGATTTTCTGCGGCAATTTAGCTTAATAAATCATACTTTTTAAGGAGGAGAACAGGCAATGAAAACACTGAGGCAGGCGAAGATCGGCGATACGGTCAGAGTTGTGAAGCTTCACGGTGAAGGAGCCGTCAAGCGTCGTATTATGGATATGGGACTGACAAAGGGTGTAGAAGTACATATTCGTAAAGTGGCTCCCTTGGGTGATCCGATTGAAATCACTGTCCGTGATTATGAGCTTTCGATTCGTAAAGCTGATGCAGAAATGATCGAAATAGAGTAAAACCAATACATTGCAGGGGCAAAACCGCCCCTTATTATTTAAGACTGTGGTTAGCGTATGATAACCAAGAAAGTGAGGAAACAACTATGGATTTGCGAATTGCCCTTGCGGGTAACCCGAACAGCGGTAAAACCACTCTGTTCAACGCATTGACCGGCTCCAACCAGTTTGTTGGTAACTGGCCCGGCGTTACGGTTGAGAAAAAGGAAGGAAAGCTGAAAAAGCATGACGGCGTGGTTATTACCGACCTTCCCGGTATTTATTCTCTTTCTCCTTATACCCTGGAGGAAGTAGTAGCAAGAAACTATCTCATCGGAGAGCGTCCGAATGCGATACTGAATATTGTTGACGGCACAAACCTTGAAAGAAACCTTTATCTGACAACACAGCTCACGGAGCTTGGTATTCCCGTGGTGGTTGCCATCAATATGATGGATGTTGTTAGGAAAAACGGAGATAAGATTAACACGGCGGAGCTTTCTCGTGCTCTCGGATGTAAAGTAGTTGAGATATCCGCTCTGAAAGGTACGGGGATTATGGAAGCTGCGGAAGCTGCCATAGATGCAGCGAAAAACGGCAAGACTGTACCGCAGCACACCTTCTCCGGTACGGTAGAGCACGCTCTTGCACATATTGAAGAGGCGTGTGTGCATGGCTTGCCTGAAGAACAGCAGAGATGGTATGCAATCAAGCTGTTTGAGCGTGACGATAAGGTTCTGGAGCAGGTAAAGCTTGAAAAGCAAGTTCTTAATCATATCGAAGCAGATATTAAGGCTGTAGAAGACGAAATGGATGACGATGCGGAGTCTATCATTACCAACGAGAGATACATATATATTGGCGGTATTATCAAAGGCTGCTATAAGAAAAAATCTGCCGGAAAGCTTTCAACTTCCGATAAAATAGACCGCATTGTAACCAACCGCTGGCTTGGACTTCCGATCTTTGCAGCAATTATGTTTGTAGTGTATTGGGTAGCCATGGTAGGCGTCGGTACGCCGGCCACGGACTGGGTAAACGACGGACTGTTCGGAGACGGATATCATCTGTTTGGTATTGGCTCTGCTGCCTATTCGGAGGCGTCGGAAGAATACGGCGAAGCTTCTCTGATCATTGAAGGATATGAAGCATATGTTGAAGAAAACGGCGGCGCGCCGACGGGCGACTTCCCGTATTTCGTCACAGATGACGAGACACTTGAGGTGACCGAGGAAACGGCGACACTTGCGGACTATGACGCAGCGATAGCAACCGTAGAAAAGTACGGCGAAGAGCCCGATCCCGCCGGCTACGGCGTGTGGGTACCGAGCATTCCGACTCTCGTTGGCAACGGATTGGAGGCCGTAGGCGCAGCGGACTGGCTCACCGGTCTTATCAATGACGGTATCGTTGCAGGTGTCGGTGCAGTTCTTGGCTTTGTGCCGCAGATGCTGGTTCTGTTTCTGATGCTCGCCTTCCTTGAAGCCTGCGGATACATGGCTCGTATCGCTTTTGTACTTGACCGTATCTTCCGCAAATTCGGTCTGTCGGGAAAATCCTTTATACCGATGCTGATCGGCACGGGCTGCGGCATCCCCGGAATTATGGCTTCGAGAACTATTGAGAATGAGCGCGACCGCCGCATGACGATCATGACGACCACCTTTATCCCCTGCGGCGCGAAGGTGCCGTTTATCGGAATGATTGCCGGCGCGATCTTCGGCGGCAGCGCATGGGTGGCGACATCGTCGTACTTTGTCGGCATGGCGGCGATTATTCTTTCCGGTATCATGCTTAAAAAGACAAAGATGTTCTCCGGCGATCCGGCTCCTTTCGTTATGGAACTTCCGGCTTATCACCTGCCGACCGTAAAGAATGTACTCCGTTCTATGTGGGAACGTGGTTGGTCGTTCATTAAGAAGGCAGGCACTATTATACTTCTTTCTACGATTGTGATTTGGTTTGCAACTTATTTCGGATTTACCTCAGACGGTTTCAGAATGCTTGCAGAGGAAGAAATGGATCAGTCCATTCTTGCTTCCATAGGCAGTGCGATTGCATGGATCTTTACTCCTCTCGGCTGGGGCAACTGGCAGGCTGCCGTTGCTTCCATTACCGGACTTGTGGCAAAAGAAAACATTGTCGGTACGATGGGTATTCTTTATCCCGATGGATGGCCTGAAATTGCCGCAAACTTCAGTGCGATTGCAGGTTACTCGTTCCTTGTATTCAATTTGCTCTGCGCGCCCTGCTTTGCCGCAATCGGCGCAATCAAGCGTGAGATGAACAGTCCTAAGTGGACATGGTTTGCAATTGCTTATCAGTGCGGTTTCGCTTATGCGATCGCCATGATGGTATATCAGTTCGGTTCAGCCTTTACAGGTAATCTGAATGTTGTCGGTTTGGTATTTGCCGTTGCAATTCTCGCTCTCATGCTGTATATGATTTTCAGACCGTATAAGGAAGCTACCAAGCTTACAAAAACCGTAAAGGTAACAAAATAAATATAAAGGGAACAGGAGGGATTTTAATGCTTACATGGATTTCGGAAAACATCGCGACAATCATTATTTGCGTGATTCTGCTTGTTGTAGTTGCGGCGATTATTAGTAAAATGGTACGCGATAAGAAAAAAGGAAAGTCCTCCTGTGGATGCGGATGTGCAAACTGTGCCATGAACGGCAACTGCCATTCTAAGAAATAACTTTTCAAGGAGACGCAGGGGAATCTTGTGTCTCCTTGCTTTTACTCAATGAGTTAGCGAGGTCTAACTGTGGGGTTGATTTTAAATGTTTGCAGAAGTGATACAGGGATTATTTATTCCTTTTGCAGGTACAGTTCTTGGATCTGCCGGCGTATTTTTTATGAAAAGAAAATTGAATATTTCCCTACAGCGTACACTGACCGGATTTGCCGCAGGTGTTATGACAGCGGCTTCTATTTGGAGCCTGCTGCTTCCTTCAATAGAGCAATCAGAGAGCTTGGGAAAGTGGTCCTTTGTTCCTGCCGTTATAGGGTTTTGGATTGGCATTCTTTTTCTTCTGCTTTTGGATAAAGTGATTCCGCATCTGCATCAGGGTAGTGATGAACCTGAAGGACCGCATACAAAATTGAAAAAGACAACAATGCTGATTCTCGCAGTAACCTTGCATAATATCCCCGAAGGTATGGCGGTCGGCGTTGTGTTTGCGGGATGTATGACAGGCGAAAGTACAATTACAATAGCAGGAGCACTGGCACTTTCGTTCGGAATCGCAATACAAAACTTTCCTGAAGGTGCGATTATTTCTATGCCGTTGAAAGCGGAGGGAATGAAAAAATCAAAGGCTTTTGCTTATGGCGTGCTGTCGGGAGCTGTTGAGCCGATTGCTGCCGTTCTTACTCTTTTAGCGGCGGGCTTTGTGGTTCCGCTCCTGCCGTATCTTCTGAGCTTTGCGGCAGGGGCCATGGTCTATGTGGTCGTGGAGGAGCTGATCCCGGAAATGTCGGCGGGGAAGCACTCCAATGTGGGGACTGTCCTGTTTGCGGCAGGGTTTACGGTCATGATGGCGCTGGATGTGGCGCTTGGATAAAAGAATGGGAGGATGAGGAAAATGAGCAGGCATGATGAAATAAAAAACGCATATAAGAGCCTTGGAGGAGAGGCGACATTCTATGACGGGATGATAACCTGCTCCACGCTGCCGGGTAAGGCAGTCTGCAAGCTGGTATGGAACATGGATAAAAGGAAAAACGACCGTTATCTGGAGCTTGCGCTTTCGGGCATACCGCAGGGCTTTGGCGGCAGGATGCTGGAGGTGCCGGTAGGGACGGGCGTGCTTAGTATGCCGGTGTATGAAACGCTGCCGGACGCAGACATCACCTGCGTGGACTATTCCCCGGATATGATGGAACGGGCAAGGAGGCAGGCGGAAAAACGCGGGATAGAAAATATCAGTTTTATGCAGGGTGATGTGGGGAAGCTGCCTTTCCCAGACGAAAGTTTTGACCTTGTGCTGTCGCTGAACGGCTTCCATGCCTTCCCGGACAAAGAGGCGGCTTACCGGGAGGTATTCCGTGTCCTGAAACCGGGAGGTATCTTTTGCGGGTGTTTTTATGTAAAGGGTGAAAATAAGCGCACTGACTGGTTTGTTGAAAAGATATATACGCCAAAGGGATATTTTACGCCGCCCTATGAGACGGCAGGCAGTCTGGAAATGAGGCTGAAATCCATGTACCGGAAAGCGCAGGTGAAGACCGTGGAGGGCATGGCGGCTTTCCGGTGCAGGAAATAAGTATGGATATTACGGAAAGGGAACAGGAGACACCAGGCAATGAAGCAGAATGGAATGTATTGTCACTTTTTTCGCCGATGATAAAAAGCAGCATCCGAAAGCGTTACGGAAGGGAGCTGGCTGACAGGGCGGTGAAAAACAGCCGGCTTGAATACCATAGGCTTGTGGAGAATGCACCGGAGCTTGGGAAAGTGAATCCTATGGCATCAAACGCTTACTTTGCCTATGTTTTTGTCGGGGCATGGCTTGGGACGGGAAAGGAACTTTCGCCTGATGACATGGCGCTTGTTATGACAGATGTACTTACAAAGGTGAAATGGTTTTTTAGAATGATAGACCTGAACCGGACGCCAGATAAATGGTACCGGTACATGAAGAAATATGAGAAGTGGTACGATGCAGGAAAAGGAGGCGCAGAATGGTTACAACCTTGATTTTGTCAATTATACTTATGGCGGCATTTTTCCTGATGCTGTTTGCGGCGGTGGCGTTAGTGCAGGACAGACGGCTTTTTAAGTCCGCGCCCAAAGATATACAGGCGGCGGTATTGGAGCATAATGAGCCTTTCTGCGGTGCAAGGGTTATCGGGTGGATACTGCTCATAATTGCTGTATTGACGCTTCCGGCATCGTTTCTGTACGGCGCATGGGACGGTTTTCAGAAGGATTTTACCTTTTGGCAGTTTGTGGGAAGGTTCCTGGCTATGCTGTATCTGCTGAAAGCCTTCGATATGATCTGCTTTGACTGGCTTTTGCTTACGAAGTCCCATTTCTTTCAGCATTTTTACCCTGAAACGGAGGGGTGTCAATCGTATCGTAAATTCGGATTCAATCTTAAGGAGCAGATTACCCGTCTTATTGTGTACCCGTTTATCGCATTGGCAATGGCGTGGGTATGCACTTTGTTTTGAGGAGAAGATTATGAATAAGAACAAAAACCACCTCCCTTTGTATGGCGTAGGGCCGGTTTATGTGGCAGTGATTATCACGGTGACCATGGCGGGAATTTTATTGAGTCAATTTAAGATCATTGTGTATTTAAGCTTTTCTATGATAAAGATGGTTTTGCTGATGATAGGAGCTTTATTGATTGCGGTGGGAGCGGTATTGTGGGTTCTGGCCGTCTTCAGGGCAAAAATTGACGATGGGATTGCAAACAACAGACTGGTGACGGACAGCGTGTATGCGCTGGTGAGAAATCCAATCTATTCGGCGTTTTTGTCTGTCTGCACAGGTACGCTGATGATTTACGGCAATTTATGGCTGCTGATACTGCCGGTTTTGTATTGGCTGTTTTTGACGGTGATGATGAAATGCACCGAGGAAAAATGGCTGAAAAATTTATATGGTGTGGAATATGAGGAATATTGCAGGAGAGTGAACCGTTGTATCCCGTGGTTTCCGAAAAACCGTTGACAGTACTGGCAGTAAGAAATATTTCTAATAAACCGATGGCGCTGAAAAAGGGATAAAACGGAAGATGATAAAAACAATTAGCAGGAGGAGTGGACATGCGGATTTTGGTTTACGGTGCAGGCGTACTGGGATGCAATCTGGCGAATAACCTGTACCATGCAAAAAAGGACGTGACTCTGTTAGCCAGGGGTATCTGGGCAAAACAGTTAAAGAAAAACGGCTTACATATGAAAAAGACCTTTCATATGCGGGAGAGCGTAAGCCGCGTACCGGTCATCACACAGCTTGAACCGAATGATTGTTACGATGTTATCTTCGTTGTGGTGCGCTACACACAACTGGATGGCGTGATGGAGGACTTGCAGGCAAACGAAACAAAGAATATCGTGTTTGTCGGCAACAATATCCGGCCTGCCCACTATGCCTCGCTTTTTCCGGAGAAAAACGTGATGTTCGCCTTTGCGCTGTCTGCGGGGCATCGGGAACCGGAACGGGTGGTTTCCCTTGATTTAAAAAAGATTACCATCGGGCAGTTGAAAGACGCACCTTCCAATGAAACGTTGATCAGGAGTATTTTTGCGGGAACTGGATACAGGGTGGCCTACGAACCCAATATGGAGGACTACCTGCTCTGCCATGCGGCATTCGTCCTGCCGGCAGCATTCGCCTGCTACTATACAGACGGCAATCTGCGGAAACTGAAGGGGAATACCGCTTATTTAAACCGAACGCTGGACGCTAATATTGAGGGCTATCGGGCAATCGAGCGGGCGGGACACGCAATCCTCCCGGCAAGTGATATGGATTATGAAAGCATCGCCTACCGAAAAACCTGTCTGCGCTTTTTCCGGCTGATGTGTGCCACCGGATTGGGAAAACTCTGCGCCAGCAACCATGCCATGAACGCGGTTGATGAAATGGACGCTTTAAACCGGGATATGAAAGCATTCTTCGATGAAACGGGAGCGGCATATCCCGTCTGGCGGATGCTGGAGCGGGATATCAGGAAGTATCTGATAAAAAACACTGGCACAAAGCTGCACTTGGGCGATGTGCAGGAAACTGCACTTATACCGCTTGCAATCAGGGCGAATGAGACAGAGAGGAAGACGGCACGGATACATGATAATAAGGCGGTTGCAATTATTAGGGAACTTGATGTTGACACGGAAAAACTGGATCGGTTCTTTTCCCATGAGGGCGTTATCGCAAGGACGGTCATGTTTGACGAAGCGGTGAAAAAGCTGCTCCGGGAATATCCCGGTGCGGTCTGCGTCAATATCGGCTGTGGGCTCGATGACCGCTTTACACGTGTAGATAACGGAAAAGTACGGTGGTTTAACGTTGACCTGGCGGATTCCATTGAAATGAGAAAGAATTTTTTCCATGAAACAGAGCGGGAGCATATGCTGGCGGCGGATCTTCTCAGGGCAGGGTGGACAGAGCTGATCCCTAAAAATAAAGTTGTGATTGTGATCGCGGAAGGGCTGTTCATGTATTTCTCCAGGGAACAGGTAAAAACCGTGTTAAACAGCCTTACCGGTTCCTTTGACAGAGGATTTCTTCTGGCAGAGCTGATGCACCCCAAAATGATGAATGAGAAAAGGCATGACACTGTAAAAAATACCAGCGCGAAGTTCGGATGGGGAACCGTGACGGGCAGGGAACTGCTCCCCCTTGATGCAAAACTCACACTGATAAACGAGTGCAGCTTTTGGGAGGAAATGAAAAAATATTCCCTGATTGGAAAAATCGGAAGTGTCGTTGCAGGAAAGCTGAATAACAGGCTGGCGGTTTACAGGTGGCAGTAAAAATTCGGGCTTATAATAGGGCTTGATGCCAAAACGGATTTACGAGGAGCAGATTATGAAAGAAAAAGGCAATAAAAGCTTTTGGGACAGATGGGCGAAGCGGTATGATTTTGTGATGTCAGGGGACGGCAGAACCTATGCACAGATTGTGAGCCGTATGAAAAAGATACTAAATAAAGATATGGCTGTGTTAGAACTGGCCTGCGGGACGGGGCTTCTGTCGGTGCAGCTAGCGGGAAGCGTGAGGCTGCTGGAGGCGACGGATTTTTCGGAAGAAATGATACGGCGAGCAAAGGCGAAAGCGCACAGTTCACGGCTCCATTTCTCTGTGCAGGATGCGACTGCTTTACCATATGCATCCGAGCCCTTTGATGCGGTCATTATATCGAATGCTCTGCATATTATGCCGAATCCCGAAAAGGCTTTGTCAGAGATACGCAGAGTGCTGCAACCGGACGGTATCCTGATAGCTCCTACCTTTACGGCGGCGGGCAGCGTTTACGGCAGAGTGAGAATCCGTATTATGGAGTTGTCCGGATTTAAGGTGTTTCACAAGTGGACGCCTGAAAGCTACTTGAGATTTTTGAGAGCAAACGGTTTTTCCATTACAGACAGCGAAGTGTTCAGCGGCGGACTGAAATTAACCTATGCCGAAGCAAAGAAAAATAAGCAGTCGGAGGACTTGTTATGATAAAGATTACAGCCACAGTGGAAGGTATGGCTTGCGGAATGTGCGAGGCGCATATTAACGATGCGGTACGGCAGAATTTCAAAGTAAAGAAAGTTTCATCTTCCCACAGCAAAGGCAAAACGGAAATTCTTGCCGAAGAACCAATCGATGATGAAAAGCTGAAAGAAGTAATCGAGAAAACGGGATATACCGTTACGGGCATACATACCGAGCCTTACGAGAAAAAAGGCTTTTCGCTGTTTAAAAGATAAGAAAGGATTGGTTTATATATGTCAGAGCAAGAGAAAAATTTTTTAGAAATCGTTGACCTTGAAAAATCCTTTGGCAATGGAGATACCAGGCAAGAAGTACTTCGTGGGCTTAGCTTTTCCGTATCAAAGGGAGAATTCTGCGTGCTTCTCGGTCCTTCCGGTTCGGGTAAATCCACGCTGCTCAACATCATCGGCGGGATCGACAGCGCCGATTCAGGATATATTGCTATCAGTGGAGATAAACTTGATGATTTGGGCGAGAAACATTTGACGCAGTACCGCCGCCGTCATCTCGGCTATGTCTTTCAGCAGTATAACCTTATTTCAAATCTGAATGTCAGGGAAAACATCGAGGTGGGGGCATATCTCTCCGATTCTCCACTGGATACAGACGAGCTGCTTCACACGCTGGGGCTTTATGAGCATCGGCATAAGCTGCCGAGTCAGCTTTCGGGCGGTCAGCAGCAGCGTGTTTCCATCGGCAGAGCCATTGTGAAAAATCCGGATATCCTGCTGTGCGACGAGCCCACAGGGGCGCTGGATTACACCACCTCAAAGGAAATCTTAAAGCTGATTGAGGAGATCAACCGGAAATACAAAAACACCGTCATTATGGTTACGCACAATGAGGCGATCAAAAACATGGCGGATCATGTGATTAAGCTGCGCGACGGCAGGGTGCGTCTGAACGAAAGGAATACACACAGGATTTCCGCCGATGAGCTTGAATGGTAAGGAGCGTGGCAATATGAAAGGAAAAACTAAAAATCCGCTTATGAAGCGTATTTCGAGAGAGCTTATCGGAGACTGGCGGAAGTATCTGGTGGTCAGTCTTTTTCTGATTCTTACCATAGGCTTCGTATCGGGAATATATGTGGCGAATGAAAGTATGCTTTCAGCGGCAAACAGCGGTGCGGAGAAATACAAGCTGGAGGACGGGCATTTTGAGCTCGATAAGAAAGCGAGTCCGGAGCTTTTTGACGCGATTGCATCGGGAGAAAAAGCGGATGTCAAGGGATATTATCTAAAAACGGCTAAATCAGAGCTTGACGATAAATTTGAAGAAGAATTCAGAGCTGAATTTACAAAAGAATTCGATGAAGAATTTACAAAAAGCTTTGATACATCCTTTGAAGCGCAGATCAAAGAATCCCTGATTTCACAAGGGCTGGATGAAGTGTCGGCGACATCCATGTTGCCGTCAGCCTTAGCGCAGGCAAAGGAAAGCGGCGTATATAAAAGCTCTTTTGACACCGCTTACAGCGAAGCCTACGGATCCGCCTATGACGAAGCCTATTCCAAAGCCTATGACGAGGCATGGAATGAGATTCTCTCCGAGATTGATGAAAAATATGCCGATGCGGAAGAAAAATACAAGCTAAGCGATGCGGATTTTCACTCTGTTTCCGTTAATCTCTATGAGAATTTCTATCGAAATGAAGATGAGGATTATAATAACGACGAAGTGACAGACGGCTCTGTCCGTGTATATTCCAAAACAGAAGATGTGAACCTGGCTTGCCTGTTGGACGGCCGTTTCCCTGAAACCGACAGTGAAATTGCCATTGATCGTATGCACGCCGACAATGTAGGCGTGAAGGTGGGAGATACCATTACGGTTGGCAATAAGGAATGGAAGGTTGTCGGCCTGATTGCCTATGTCAACTACTCCACACTTCACGAAAAAAGCACGGATATGATGTTTGATGCGCTGAAATTCAATGTGGGTATGGTGACAAAGGATGGCTTTGAAAGTCTTGAAAAGCCGATCCATTATGCCTATGCGTGGCAGTATAAAAATGCTCCGGAGGATGAAAAGAGAGAAAAAAAGCTTGCGGACGATTTCCTGAAGGCTGTGCTTACCCAAACTGTTATTGCAGAGAATGAGCTTGCCGATTATCTCCCTGCCTACGCCAACCCTGCCATCCATTTTGCCACCGACGATATGGGCGGTGATATGGCGATGGGCGGCGTGTTGCTGGATATTCTCATCATCATTATTGCCTTTATCTTTGCCGTTACGATCAGCAATACGATTGCAAAAGAGTCACGGACTATCGGAACTCTTCGAGCTTCCGGATATACAAGGGGAGAATTGATACGGCATTATCTTTCCATGCCGGTAATCGTCACGCTGATTTCGGCGGCGCTCGGTAATTTGCTGGGCTACACGGTATTCAAGAATGTCGTGGTTTCTATGTACTATAACAGCTACAGCCTGCCGATCTATGAAACGGTGTGGAATCCGTCTGCCTTTGTGAAAACGACGCTTATTCCGCTGGCGTTGATGTTTGCCGTCAATCTTTTTATTATTGCACGGAAAATGAGACATACGCCGCTTGCATTTCTTCGGCAGGATCTTAAAAAAGGAGGGCGAAAAAAAGCGATCTGCCTGCCGGAATGGAAATTTTTCAGCCGTTTCCGTATGCGCATTATCTTTCAAAATGTTCCGAACTATCTGATCCTATTCTTCGGTGTATTTTTTGTCATGGTTATGCTGGCGATGGCGGTTGGGATGCCGAATACGCTTGATTATTACAAGGAAAACGCAAGTGAAATGATGTTCGCGGACTATCAGTATGTTCTGAAATCCTGCGAGGATGCGGACGGAAATATCATCGGAACAGAAAATGACAGTGCCGAAAAGTTTGCTGTGGCTTCCCTGCAGCGAAAAAGCGATGCAATTAACGAGGATGTTTCAGTATATGGAATTGAGGACGGCAGCAGCTATGTGTCGATTGACGGACTGTCCGCATTGCAGGAAAATGAGGTTTATATTTCTGAATCCTTCCGGGACAAATACGGCGTTTCCATCGGAGATACCATTCTGCTCGATGAAAAATATGAAAGCAAGCAATATGAATTTAAGGTCGCAGGGTTTTACGATAAATCGCTGAACATTTCAGTTTTTATGCCGATCGGACAGTTCCGTACCGTTTTCGGTCTGGCGGAGAACGAATTCAGCGGATATCTTTCGGACAGCAAGATCACGGATATTGAAGAGAGCAGCATCGCCACGGTTATTACCGAACGGGATATCACGAAAATGTGCGATCAGCTTGATCATTCCATGGGAGCGTATATGCAGTATTTCCAGGTACTCTGCATTCTGCTGTCGGCAGTCATGATCTATCTGCTCACAAAGATCATCATCGAGAAAAATGAAAACGCAATCTCCATGACAAAGGTGCTTGGCTACGAAAGCGGCGAGATCGCGAGGTTGTATTTGCTCTCTACAACGATCGTTTTTGTAGTCTGCAATGCCGTCAGCGTTTTTCTTGGATCGCTTGTCATGAATGTCGCATGGAAAGCAATCATGTTCAGCTACAGCGGCTGGTATACCTTTACGATGGCGCCTGTGGGGTATTTAAAGATGTTCCTGTTTGTACTGATTGGATATCTGATCGTTTTGTTCTTTGATTTCAGAAGAATCAAAAGAATCCCGCTGAACGAGGCACTGAAAAACAGCGAATAAGTTCGCCTTGATTAAATTGACGGAAATATACAATCGGAAAGGCGGTGTTGAAGTGAAGCAAAAAAAGACGATAGAGGACTACCTCAAAACCATCTATATTCTTTCAAAGAAGAAAAAGGTGCGTGGAATTGATATTGCCGAAAAACTAAAAGTTTCAAGACCGACGGTATCTGTTGCTGTAAAAGAACTGGCACGGGAAGGCTATTTGTTTGTAGACGATATGTTTGAAATTCATCTGACGGAATCCGGAAGGAAGATTGCAGAAGAAACACACGAACGGCACAATACCTTATTTTGCTTCCTTACCGATATTGGCGTGAACCCGAAAACAGCGTCCGAGGACGCCTGCGAAATGGAACACGCAATCAGTAAGGAAAGCTACGAAGCGCTGAAATCATGGTACTGTAAAATCAGATAACTCGTTAAAAATGGTAAAATTCGCTGAGCTGCACCTGTTTGTCATATTTTTTAATTTCATCTACTCTGCGGTGCAGCTCGGCTGCAGAGTGAATATATTCGCTCTGATCGTGAAGCTTTATTTGCATGGGGACAGGCAGAGACAGAAAATATCTTCTTGTACTGCTGCTTTCCCTGACCATTTGATTTAAGTTGTCATATTTCAAAATATTCACCTCAAACTTAGTGTTTGAGATTCATAATAAAAATATACGGACAAGGGGATGATAAATGATGTCGGATTCACCTGAAATTCTGAGACTCAGAGTTTTGTTATGCTTTCTGCGTGGAGACGAGCGGGACCGAACCGTAATGGAAATTGCACGCACCTTGCGGGCTGAACACTACTCCGTCAGCCGTATAATCGCCGCACTTGCAAAGGACGGACTTATTGACAAGACTCATCCGCGAAAGCCAAGCCTTACTGAAAAGGGACGGCTTTTGGCGCGGCGGTATGCTGAGCGTATTGACATTACCACCAGCCATTTGCTGTATGAAGGCGTGGGCGCGGAGAGCGCTGCACGGGATGCGTATTATTGGGCGCTGTATAACACAGACGATACCATGGAAATCATTCGCAGCGCTGAGGAGAAGTACCGTGTCAAATACGAGCTGCGGGATAAAAAGCAGTTTGACGGCGCTACGCTGTGTAAAAAACTGAAGGACGGAGAGTATCTGTTTCCTTTTATCATCTATCGTGAAAAAGCCAAGAACGGCGGAAATATTTCCATGGCGAACGATGGCTTTGAGCATCCGTGTACTCTGAGCGTGAGAAACGGAGTCGGCACGCTGTCCCTTCGTGCTGTCGATGTAACGGCAAATTCCGCATCCACCAAAAAAGCTATGCACGGCCATGTGGAAGGTTTGAAATACTTTGACAGCGGAAGCTACATAAGCGCAGATCGAAGCGGATATGTACTCTCGCTTCCTGCGTCTGTTCTGAAATTTAAGAATATCGGCACGGGAATCGGTCAGATCCTTCACGGTCAGGTTTGTATGCGGATGCGCTGTTCGGTAGGTGTTATGCATATGCCTGAATCAACGGCGATCTTCACGATATTGATATGATTGGTGTGAATGAGAGCAAAAAACAAGTAAATCAAAAGTTTTCGTGCAGACTTGCACGAATCGAAAAACGCCCGTAATTACTGGCTTTTTAGGACCTTGTAAATATGGGAAACAGCTTAAAACACCGCTTTTCGTGCAGTTCTGCACGAAACCCATTTGTGCCATATTGAAAAATATGTGTTATACTGTTTCCGTTAAAAGACCGGCTGCCCGCCGAAAGGGCTTTTTTGAGGCTGTATAGTTAGCATACGCTAATCACAGCGTATTTATCAGGGATGTAAGCGAGTAGCTTATACCCCTGCCCAAATGAAACTACGAAAAAGAAGGAGGAAATTTTTTAGCCGAAGTATCGGCTTTTATTTCAGTCAAACGGTTAGCGTTGACTAATTAAAAATCAAACTGCCCGAAGGGGCAAAACGAAAGGTAGGATTTATTTTATGATAAGAACAAAACAAAATTGGTTCAGACGCAGTTTATCACTGCTAATGGCACTTATGATGTGTATAGGCATGATTGCAACTACGGCTTTTGCAGCAGAAACGAAGCAAACAGTACCGGAAACATACATAGTTCCAATCACATCACTTACAAGCGGTGCTCCGCTTCCTGCTGTGCAAACGGCATTTGCAGGTGCATTCGGTGATCAGGTAACCGTAATCGTAAATGAGGATGGCTCAAAAATAGCGGTTATTAAGAATTATCATATGATTATTGATCTTATGGGTAACAAATACGATGCAAATGTTGTATCCGTTGTTGACGCTGATATAACTCTTGACGGTGTGCAAAGTGCAACTGTACTTTCTACTAAAGAAGAGGTTTATACAAACGGAATGGGCGGAGGACAAGAACCTATTACAGTTCCTGACGAATTTACTATTCCCTTAAATCTTGATGAAAACAATTCTCAGAAAATATCAATAACAGTAGATTTTATGGATGCTTTTTTAGGAGGAGGCAATCCGTATCCGACTACAGTAACTTTGACTCTGGATATGGAAAATGCAAAACAAATTATTGATACAAAGGAATTAGAACAGTTAATTGCAAATTGCGAACAAATTTCTTCTGAGAACTATACTGAAGAAAGTTTTTCAATATTGACAGAAGCAATTTTGAAAGCTCAAAAAATTGTTGATAATCCTAAATCTGTTAATGATGTAAATGCGATGATTGAAGAATTGACATCCGCTAAAAACAGTCTTGTATATTTAGGTGCTGATTATAGCGCTGTAGATGCGGTAATCAGCAAAATTCCCGCAAACTCATCTATTTATACAGAGGAATCATGGAAAGCTTTAATGGATGCTAAAAATGCTGTGCAGAATGGATTGGACATTACACAGCAGGCTGTTGTGGATGGATATGTCACAGCGATTGAAAATGCGATTAGTGGTCTTATACTGAAAAATGCAGATTATTCAAAAGTGGATGCGGCCCTTGCTTCTGTGCCGCAGGATTTGTCGGAATATACTGATAAATCGGCAAATGAAGTAAAAAAAGCAGTTGATGCAGTTGAGCGCGGTTTAAAAGCTGATGAACAGAATAAAGTAGACAGTATGGCAGAAGCGATTCAAAAAGCTGTCGCTGCGCTGGAAAAGAATCCATTAGGCGAAACAGTTGATTTGTCAAAGCCGGGTAAATATCTTGTTCCGATTAAATCACTTACCAGTGCAGCACCGCTTCCTGCAGTGCAGGCCGGCTTTTCAAAGGCATTTGGTGACAGTGCAATTATTACTGTATACGAGGATGGAAGCAAAATTGTAACGGTGACAAATAATCATATGGTTATTGATATGTCAGCAATGGGGCTCAGTAAATTTGATGCCAATGTTACCCGCATTGATGGAGCAACAGTTCTTTCTACAAAAGAAGAAGTGTTTTCTAATGTCAACGGAAGTCTGGCAAACACACCGGTAAGTGAAAAAATTACCGTACCGAAAGAAGCTTCTTTTCCGTTAAATACAGACAGCAACGGCAGTCAGAAGTTAACTGTAGGCGTAGACTTTATGGCAAAAATGAGCGGTATGGACATTGATGATTATTCTACAGTTGTTACACTTACTCTGGGATTGGATGAAGCAAAATTAATAGAGGACGAAACCTCAAACACACCGGAAGAACCGAATCCTGAGAAGCCTACTGTTCCGTCCGACCCTACGCAAACAGATAATCCGACTAAACCATCTAATTCAAATGATACAAATGAACCTGCTTCTAATCAAACAATTGATATTAAGAATTTGGCTGACGGTATGTATGAAATTCCGGTTGCCCTTTGGCATGCAACTGAAAACAGAGAGTCTATGGCAGCAAAGTCTTTGAACTCAACGGCGAGAATTGTAGTAAAAAACGGCAAAAAAACTGTTTATATCTATACAGGACCAATGACTTTCGGCAATATTACTGCAAGCCTTCAGGAAATGAAAGTTCAGATGTCTGACGGAAGCTGGATAAACGCTGTAATAGAGTCAAAGAGCAGCAGCGGAGATCCTACATGTTTTTCTTTTAATATTGATGAAATCAGCGAATATATCAATGTTAAGGTAAATCCGCATGTGGAAATGATGGGCAATCAGGATCTTGATGCAAGACTGAAATTCAGCACTTCTGAGATCAAACTTGTTTCGGAAAATACAGATAATAAACCAATAACTCCCCCTGCCAATTCAGGAAACACGGCTGAAAAAAGTCCGCAGACAGGCGATACTTCCAATATAGAATTTTGGTTTGCCCTCATGATGGCTTCTGCCGGAGCAATGATTGTTACTGTTGTAAAGCGCAAAAAAATGATAACGCAATGAGAGCGAGGTTAGAAAAGTAATTGAAGCTGCAAAATATCTTAAAGAAAGTGTTTTGCGGAATAGTGATGGCGGTTACTTTGGTAACTGCCTCTCTTTCCGCATATGCCATGGAAGACGGGGCATATACGATTAACCGTCAAACATCGTATGTCAATCCTGATACTGGAAATACAGTAGACGGCGGTACAAATATTGCACTTGGTGACAGTATGTGTGCAAGTATTGTTGAAGATAAATTATTGGTAGAAAAATCCGGCGGGAAGACTTACATAACAATTGGTTTGGGTTTGATGTCTAATATTTCAAATGTTCGTATTCAAGTGCAGGATGAAAACGGTAAATACAATGATGTAGAAATAACAAAGACAGGTAGCTGTGAGAGAGACGGAGATACCTGCAATCATTATCGATTTGAAGTTTCGTCAGAGGAACAGAAAATAAGTCCTGTTATTTATGTAGAACCTATGGGAAGAGATGTTCAGTTCTTTGTTGTGCCTGATATTGCTTCGGCACAGGCAGGTACAGGGAATTTTATTAGTGAAATGATTACAGAGCATGTTCAGGAACCTGAATCTAATATATCAAACGAATCTCCTAAAGAGCCGCAAACTTCAGAACCTTCTCAAACCGAAACAACGAAATCTGAGGTCAGCACAAATAGCAGTACCGAAATGACATCTGAGGTGTCGAACAATAAATCTGAATCGAATGATAAGGGCAGTAATAATAAAATTATTTTGATTGTAAGCAGCGTTGTTGTTTTATGCGTTGCAGGGGGCTGTGTTTGGTATTTTTGTTTTTCTAAAAAGAGACAGAAATAAAGGAGATAGGGATTATGAACTGTAAAAAATTTTTTCCAGTTTTTATAGCGGTCATTCTGGTTTTATCTTTTTCCGGATGTGTAAATCAATATCAGAATAATAAGACTGACACAGATAACACACTACCTGATGATTACCGTATTGCCGCCACTTCTGTTGCGACCTGCGAAATATTGGATGCTCTCGGTGTTGAGAGTGAGCATGTTGTCGGTGTCCCTCACTCAGACGCTTATACACTTCCTGAAGCATATAAGAATGCCCAAAGTCTCGGATCTCCCATGTCGCCCGATATGGAGATACTGAAGTCGCTGAATGCGGATTATGTGCTTACCCCGAATTCTCTGGAAGGAGAATTGAAGCCGAAATATGATAATATCGGAGCAAAAAGCTATTTTTTGAACCTTAAAAGTGTAGACGGAATGTATGCTTCCATTCGTGAGCTCGGCGATATGCTCGGCAAGAGCGAACAGGCCGGTAAACTGTGTGCGGAGTATGAGAGCTTCAAGGCGGAGCTTTCCGAAAAAAATCACAGCGGCGATTCGCCGAAAGTTCTTATTCTTATGGGACTTCCCGGCTCCTATGTCGTTGCAACAGAGAGCAGCTATGCCGGGAATCTTGTAAAGCTTGCCGGCGGTGTCAATGTATACAACGATGGAGACGGTCAGGATTTTCTTAATGTAAATACAGAGGATATGCTGTCAAAAAAACCGGATATTATTCTGAGAACCTCCCACGCAATGCCCGAACAGGTTGCCGTTATGTTTGCCGAGGAATTTAAAAATAACGATATCTGGAAGCATTTTGACGCCGTAAAAAACGGAAAGGTATTCGATCTCGATAACGAAAAGTGTGGCATGAGTGCAACATTCAGATATAAAGAGGCGGTGGAGGAAATCTGTACCTTTCTTTACGATACGAAATAAAGTAAACGGATGCCCGTCATGCGGCGGGCATTCCTTAAAGCTAAGTGTTAGCAGCATCTAACCGCCAATTTCAAATTAGGAGGTGTCCGACTTGATTAGTACACGAAAAAAGATACTGTCCTTTATCATTACAGCCGCAGGGCTCATTGTACTTTTCTTATTTGCCGTCAATACCGGCAGTCTGAAGGTGTCCCCGGTTGAGCTGCTTAAAGGACTATTTATAGAATATAACCCCAATGTGGCGACGATCTTTGATCTTCGATTTCCGCGCATTTTTATCGCCATGCTCGGCGGCGCGGCGACAGCGGTTTCCGGCGTGCTTTTGCAGGCAGTCATGAAAAATCCCCTTGCCGATCCCGGTATTATCGGCGTCAACTCAGGGGCGAGCCTTGCCGCCGTGCTGATAACCGCATTCTTCCCGTCGCTGTATTTCTTTACGCCGCTGTTTGCCTTTATCGGCGGTATGGTTGCGTTCTTGCTGGTATACAGCCTTTCGTATAAGGGCGGACTGTCGCCGCTTCGCATCATCCTTGTGGGTGTGGCGGTCAACGCTATGTTTACAGGGCTGATGAGTGCATTTAACAGCGGTACTGGCAGCAATTATTCGGGTGTGGCGAGTATCGTAAATGCCAACATTACCATGAAAACCTGGGACGATTTCAGAACATTGCTAATTTATTCGGTAATCGGACTTATCGCAAGCCTGTTTGTGACGGGACAGTGCAATCTCCTTGCCTTGGAGGACAAGACTGCGAGAAGCCTCGGCGTGAATGTTACCCGAAGCCGCATCGTTATCTCCATTATCGCCGTTTTGCTCGCCGGTATTGCGACGGCGGTGATCGGTCCTATCAGCTTTCTGGGATTGATCGTTCCGCATATTGCAAGACTTCTTGTAGGTTCAAACCACAAAGCGCTCATTCCTTACACGGTTCTGCTCGGCGCTTTTACCCTGCTTCTTGCTGATACACTTGGACGGACAATTGCCGCCCCTTACGAGATCAGTGCGTCGGTCATCATGTCGGTTATCGGCGGACCGTTCTTTATTATTCTGCTCAGGAGGTCTAAAAATGGCTACGGAAAGTAATGTTACATATTCGGTTAAAGATCTCCACTTTGCATACGGAAAGCAGGAGGTGCTGAATGGGCTGTCCCTTAACCTGCATGAAGGCAAAATAACCACGCTGATCGGCGCCAACGGCTGCGGAAAGTCCACGCTTTTTAATCTTATGACGAAGAATCTGAAACCGGACAGCGGTGAAATATTGCTTGGCGGAAAAAGCCTTGCAGATATCCGATTAAAAGATTTTGCAAAGCAGGCGGCAATTGTGCATCAGTACAATACCGCTCCCGCCGATCTGTCGGTGGAGAAGCTGATCTCCTACGGCAGAACGCCGTACCATACGCTGGGGCTCTCTCCCGACGCGAAAGAGGATGAAGAAAAGGTCAGATGGGCGATGGAGATTACCCATACATTAAAGCACAAGGATAAAGCCGTGGCAGAGCTGTCGGGCGGACAAAAGCAGCGCGTATGGATCGCTATGGCGTTGGCGCAGGATACAAAAATTCTCTTTCTCGACGAGCCGACCACATATCTGGATATCCGCTATCAGCTTCAGATATTAAAGCTGATCAGGCAACTAAACCGTGAGTTCGGCATCACTATCGTAATGGTACTGCATGACATTAACCAATCCCTTTATTACAGCGATGAGATCGTTGCCATGAAGGACGGAAAAATCATCGCACAGGGCCAGCCGGAAGAAGTGATTACCACCAAGCTTGTACGAGATGTTTATGATGTGGACTTGACGATTCAGCATACGGACGGAAAGCCGTTTATTCTGCCGGTATAGAAAGGAGACGCCAATTTGAAACGAACAACAGAGGATTATCTGAAAACAATATATATTCTCGAAAGAAAGCACCGCGGCGTGCGGGGTGTTGAAATTGCGGAAGAACTGAATGTATCCCGACCGACCGTTTCCGTTATCCTGAAACGACTGACAGAGGAAGGTTATATAACGAAAAATCCGGAACACGAAGTATTTTTAACGGACGAAGGTCGGGAGATTGCAGAGAATACCCTTAGAAAGAACGAAATGTTCAAAGAGCTTCTCACAGAACTCGGAGTGGATGAGAAAACAGCGGCGGCAGACGCCTGCGAGATGGAACACGCAGTCAGCCCGGAAAGCTTTGAAGCGTTAAAGCTGTTGATGACAAGACAGAAAGGCGGCGAGGTTTTATGATGGGCAGCAGTATGGAATCTTTCCTGTATGGAATCTGCGCCGTGGGAATAGCGGCTGCAATTCTTTTGCTCTGTTCCGGTGTGAAGTCGGTTTGCAAAAAAATATTGAAACGGGGTGAAAAGAGATGATGATTAACAAACGGCTGATCGGCACGGTCAGCGAAAGTAAAAAATATGTGGCGGGCAATGTGGTTTTGCAGTGGTGCTCCCTTGCGGTGAACATCGTCATGATGACCGGCATCACCCGTCTCTTGCAAGACCTTTTCCGAAGGACTGCGGATGCCGGGAGTATCATTGGGACGGCAATTATTGCATTGATTGCAGTCATTATCCGATTTGTCTGCACTGTGGGCGCATCCCGTATGGGGTATCTGTCTTCAAAGGCGGTGAAAAGGACGCTGCGAGAGAAAATATACCGCAAGCTACTCCGTCTCGGCGCGTCATACAGCGAACAGGTCAAAACCTCAGAGGTGGTGCAGGTGGCAGTTGAGGGTGTGGATCAGCTTGAAACCTACTTCGGCGCATATCTACCGCAGTTTTTCTATGCCATGCTTGCGCCGCTGACGCTGTTTGTGTACCTCTGCTTTGTGAATGTGCCGTCGGCGATCGTGCTCCTTATATGCGTGCCGCTGATTCCCGTTGCCATTGCCGCTGTGCAGACATGGGCGAAAAAGCTTCTCTCAAAATACTGGGGACAGTACACGGCGCTGGGCGACACTTTCCTTGAAAATCTGCAAGGGCTGACCACGCTGAAGATCTATCAGGCGGACAGCTTCAAAAATGAGGAGATGAACCGGGAGTCGGAGAAATTCCGAAAGATTACCATGAAGGTGCTGACCATGCAGCTCAACTCCATCACGATCATGGATCTCATCGCCTACGGCGGTGCGGCGCTTGGCGTTATCATGGCGGCGACGCAGTACAAAGGCGGTCATGTCACTCTTGCGGGATGTCTGCTCATCATTCTCCTTGCGGCGGATTTCTTTATCCCCATGCGACAGCTCGGCTCCTTCTTTCACATTGCCATGAACGGCATGGCGGCAAGCGACAAGATATTCCGCCTGCTTGATCTGCCGGAAGCTGAGACAAAGACCGAAAAAATCGGAGCAGACTGCTCAGTTGTCTGCCACGGTCTGCATTTTTCCTATGATGCGGATAGGGAGATCCTGCACGGCATCGACATGAATTTTCCGAAGGGCTCGTTTACCTCTGTTGTCGGCGAGTCGGGCTGCGGAAAATCCACGGTCGCAGCGATTCTGATGGGACGAAACAAGGGCTATATCGGTTCGGTAAAGATCGGCGGGATGGAACTTTCCGAAATCAGCGAAGCAAGCCTGATGCAGAATTTTACCTACATAAGTCACCAAAGCTATCTGTTTAAGGGGAGTGTGCGGGAAAATCTGCTGATGGGAAAGCCTGACGCTTCCGACGATGAGCTGTGGGCGGTTCTGCACAGAGTCAACCTTGCCGCATTTCTGAAAAACGAGCGCGGGCTTGACACCCAGCTCACTGAAAAGGCGGGTAATTTCTCCGGAGGGCAGTGTCAGCGCCTTGCTCTTGCCAGAGCGCTCCTCCACGACAGCCCTGTATATATCTTTGACGAGGCTACCTCGAACATCGATGTGGAGAGCGAAAACGACATCATGCGTGAGATCCATGCGCTGGCAGGGACAAAGACGGTCATTCTGATTTCCCATCGGCTTGCCAATGTGACGGCGTCGGACAACATCTATGTAATGGAAAAGGGACGCATTGCCGAGAGCGGCACGCACGCTGATCTGCTTGTGAAAAACGGCGCCTACACAAAACTATGGAACGCACAGCAAAGCCTTGAAAACTATGGAAAGGACGGTGTAAACGCATGAAAAAGCGAAATGGATTTGCGGTTATGGCAAGACTGATCGGTCTTGTGAAACCGCTTGCGGGATTTATGGCTCTGGCGATTCTCATGGGGCTTGTCGGGCACCTCTGCGCCGCTTTTATCACGATCTTCGGCGGCTATGCCGTACTCGACCTTCTGCATTTTGAAACGCCATTCACATTGACCGTTCTGTTTGTTTCAGTTGGTGTGTTTGCTCTTGTTCGCGGGATTTTACGCTATGCGGAGCAGGCGTGCAATCATTTTATCGCCTTCAAGCTGCTTGCGCTGATCCGTGACAAGGTGTTTCGGGCATTGCGAAAGCTCTGCCCGGCTAAGCTCGAAGGCAGAGACAAGGGCGATCTGATCTCGGTCATCACCTCGGATATCGAGCTTCTGGAGGTGTTCTACGCCCATACCATTTCCCCGGCGGCAATCGCAGTTTTTTTTACGACCGTACTGTGCCTGTTCATCGGAAGCTATCACTTTATACTCGGTCTGCTTGCACTGACGGCATATATCACGGTGGGGCTTATTATCCCGTTTATCACCTCAAAGCTCAGCGGAGACGACGGCATGAAATTCCGTACCAAATCGGGTGAGTTGTCAGGCTTTGTACTTGACAGCCTGCGGGGACTTCCGGAAACAATTCAGTACGGACAGGGTAAGAAGCGTCTTTGCGAAATGAATATAAGAACAGACGATCTCTCAAAGGACGAAGCGCGGATGAAGCGCACCGCAGGGCGCAATATGGCGGTGACAAATACGGTGATTCTGATTTTCGATCTCGCCATGCTGTTTGTATCCGCCACGCTGTATCAAAACGGCTCTGTCGGGTTTGACGGTGTGCTGATCTCGACAATCGCACTAATGAGCTCCTTCGGTCCCTGTGTGGCGTTGGCGAATCTCGGCAGTACCTTACAGAACACCTTTGCGGCGGGAAATCGTGTGCTGGATATCTTGGATGAAACGCCTGCAGTAGAAGAAGTAACAGGCAAACCGGAAATCTCCTTCAGCGGCGCATCCGCCGAAAATGTGGGCTTCTCATACGACTCGGAACAGATTCTCGACGGCGTATCTCTTCAGATTCCCGAAGGCAGTATCGTCGGAATCGTCGGGCGAAGCGGAAGCGGAAAATCCACACTGCTAAAGCTGTTCATGCGCTTTTGGAATGTGCAGAACGGCAGTGTGAAGATTTCCGATACAGATGTTTCCGATATCAATACCACGAATCTACGCAGCATGGAAGGCTTTGTGACGCAGGAAACGCACCTGTTCCATGACAGTATCCGCAATAATCTGCGGATCGCAAGGCTCGGCGCTACGGATAAGGAGATCGAAGTGGCATGCAAAAAGGCGTCGGTACACGATTTTATCATGAGTCTGCCGCAGGGCTACGACACCCCCGTCGGAGAATTGGGCGACACCCTTTCCGGCGGCGAGCGGCAGCGTATCGGTCTTGCGAGAGCCTTCTTGCATAATGCGCCGTTTATGCTGCTTGACGAGCCAACGAGCAATCTTGACAGCCTGAATGAAGCAGTAATTCTCAAATCTCTTCGAGAAGCGCGGGAGAATATAACCGTTGTTTTGGTATCTCACCGACAGTCCACCGTGCGAATTGCTGATACAGTATATTCAGTTGAAAATGGGAGGATGAGCTGATGGCGAAGAACGTGGAAACAAAGCGAGAGCGTGAAAAAGCAATGGTATCGCAAATGATTGCACTGTACTGCAAAAAGAAGCATAAAACAAAAAACGGACTTTGTACGGACTGCGCCGCTCTCTCTGAATATGCAAGACAACGCAGTGATAAATGTCCGTTTATGGAGACAAAAACCTTTTGCTCAAACTGTAAGGTGCATTGCTACAAGCCGGAAATGCGTGAGAAAATCCGTGCGGTGATGCGATTCTCAGGACCAAGGATGGTTTTTCATCATCCAATAGCGGCAATTCGGCATGTGATCGAAACAAAGAAAGAGAAAAAACGATTGGAGATGCGTGATGAGATTTAAAAAAGTTTTGTTTGTTATTTTAGGATGTGTCGGACTGGCGCTCGGTGCTGTGGGAGCGGTACTTCCACTCCTTCCTGCCTTCCCGTTTCTTTTGCTTGCGGCATTCTGTTTTGCCAAAAGCTCAGAAAGACTGCATAGCTGGTTTACAGGAACAAAGCTGTACAAGAACAATCTGGAGAGCTATGTAAAGGGCAAGGGGATGACATGGAAAACGAAAATCCGCGTCATGATCACCGTCACGCTGGTGATGAGCGTCGGTTTTACCATGATGATGCTGAAAGGGATTTACGTCCCGTGCGCGATTCTTGCCTGCGTGTGGGTGTTCCATATTGTTTATTTTATATTTGGTGTGAAGACGATTAAACCTAAAACATAATAACGAATAAAGGCTTAACAATAAAACAAGCGATTTGCTTTGTCATATTTACAAGGAGTGATGTGTGGACGTTGCTGAAATATGGAAAATGATCTGTTATATGAAATGGAGGAATGCGTATAGAAGAAAATAATGATAATAATCTTCTCCTTATTACATAGCTGAACAAAGTACTATATGTAGCTCTAAAATTGAATATGTATTTGGCAGCCTGTTCAGAAAGCATGAATAATCAAAAAACTCCGATGCCCGGTATCATGCTGAGCATCGGAGTCATTTTTATTCGGTTTCAGAGATGAACGCCAGCCACTTAGATCCGTAAGTATCCAAATAAAACCGATTGCCATACTCATTTTCAGCAAAGCGGTCTTTTACATGGTACCATCCCTGCAATTCTCTTCTTAGGTCTGAGTCTGGGGAAATTGGCTCCACCCAGATCTCCTTTTGTCTGCGAACTTCAGAGTGGGAAAGCGGCAGTCCTTTTGGTGAATCAGGTTCAGAAAATGGAAGAGCCATAATAAATAACTCCCCAACAATATCTGAAAACGGCATGGTATGGCCATCAGGAAAGGTCATAAGCTTGTCGGTAGCATTTACCAGTAGCCATCCATCTTTGGCAGACCATACCGGCCTGCCATGAAAAGCCGGCAATGCCTGCAGTGAAATTGGCTGTTTGGGATCCTGCCCCTGAGTTTCAGTGCGTCCCAACAGGAAATCAGTGGTAATACCGTAAAGCTCGGCCATGTTCTCAAGCTTATCTATAGAAGGAGATTTCCGTTCGCCTTCCCATGCACTGAGGGTCGGCTGAGAAATACCAAGCTTTTCAGCAGCCTCCGTGATTTTCAATTTGTTGATTTGTCTTGCTGTTTTGAATTGCCTTGGCATTTTTTATCACCTTCTCTACTATTTTAGAATGATCCATTTGCCGCGAGTCAGGCTTTCACGGGCAATATAGTTTTTATTTTTTAAGCTCTTGTATACTCTATTGACGGTAGATACAGAAAGCCCGGTTTCTGCTGCAACCTGTGTTGCATTGAGGCTGCTGTTTTTGCGAAGAACGGCGATTACTTTAGCTTCATTTTCTGTCAGATTACTGTCATCATTGCTCTCATTACTCTCACGATTACTGTCAATTTCTATCTCAAGTGTGAGAGTAATACGGTCGGGATCGACTGTTTCCTGTAGTTCTGGTTTTTTAAAGCCATTTGTTTCCCAGTTGCTATATACATCGCACAGACCCTGGCCGGATCGTTCACCTACTTTTATAAGCGAAAACATATTAAATATTCTGCTGTTTCTGGCATCACTGATGCCGCCTGCAATGGCCTCGTCAATGCTGATGCGGAAAGTCCCTGGGTTAGAAATCGCAATCTTACGGAATTCTTTGTCAATAACAATCCCGCGGCGCCCATAGTAGTCGGCATGGATCAGGGCATTGGCCAGGCATTCCCTGAGCGATCTGTGTATGGGGGTATCATCGATACGCTGCAGATTGGAATCCAGTTTAAATGGTGTCTTTACATCAGCAGTCAGACGGTCAATGATTTTGAAATAGAAGTCAAATATATTACCGCTCCAATTTCCGTCTCCGGAGCAGACACGGTCAGACCAGCGTGTTTCATTTGAAAGGCGTTCCCTGTAGTCCAGGAAATAGTTCGGCAGTTCTTCCGTGATGGTTATAAAATCACCGAAAAATATAAGCCCGCCAAGTGTGGGGTGGATTTTTCCGTCCTCACGGCTTTTTTTGGCCGCACCAATTTTAATAAGGAATTCATCGTCTGCAAGCTTTCCCCATACATGATCTGGCTTCAAATTATTGAACAGGATCCGATAGCGGTGAACCGATTCCTGATTCAGATCATCTATCAGGAGATTTTCAAGGAGCAGCGCATCCTGTGGCGTATCTGCCTGGTCGCGAAGCATGGCTTTTACTTCCTCGGCAGAACAGTGGTAGTCCCCCTCGTGGTTCCTCTTGAATGTTCCTTTGAACATATCCTGTCCGACATAAACGGGTTTGTCCCTTCGGTCTGCACGGGGAACTTCAATAACAATGAAGTCCATATCCTCATGCCGGGCGCTGTATATATGGTGTTCAAGCAAAATATTATTACTGATTTTCTGATGGTTGTTTAACATATTCCAGATATCAGAGAGCATCTGCTGAGGATTATGGATCCCTCTTGGAATAAATTCCTTTGTGTCTTTGTTTTCCTCAATACCGAGAATGATGGTGCCGCCAAAGGTATTTGCAAATGAAGAGTATGTTTCCCAGATGCTGTTCGGGATCCCTTTGCCTGCAGCTTTCACTTCGATATTAACATGCTCATTTGATTGTAATATAGAAGCAATGTCAATCATTCTGATGCATCCTCCGTTTCGATTTTTGTTTTCATATATTTGCCGCTTTTTATACGGGCATCGCCAGGCTTTTCTGCATCATCCGGAATCAGCCAGGTGTTACCGGCTTTCTGAACCCCAGGGATTCTGCCTTCACTGCACAGGATTCCTACACGCCGGGAGGAGAGGTTCCACTTGTTTCCGGCTTCTGTTGTTGTTATGAACTTCATTTTCTAATCCGGCTCCTTTCCTTTGCTATATATATTATATTCAGTTAGCGGAACAATATCAAGAGATTTCACAAAAAACTTATGACGTCTGATTGTTGCCTGCCTTAAATTCATATCTGTATGTCTGCATTCTTTCGGGTAATCGTGCAATGGAAGTTCTTTTCTGCCACAGTCACCTTCTCAGTCACCCTGTCTTCTTTTGAAGTTACAGTGTCATTTACAGTGCCATTTTCAGTGTCATCAGTTCCGTTTACAGTACCATTTTTGATTTTATCCTGATGAAGAATATTGGTGCAGAGTCTAAAAATGATATATCAATACATCGGCACAATACAAGCGTAAAAGGTTTGTTAGCATATATACTTGTTCCTGCTTGCAGTAAGTAGAAATATCCGAATGATACTGGCTGGGTTAATCATAATAGCAATTATGTTTAACTGAGCGTGTATAGCTGGCTAAAAATCAGTTCTGAGTTAAACACAATCGACACCAGTTTTATGAAAATCAAGTTAAACACAATCAAATCGCGTTGTAATATCGGTTTCTCATTTGTGTAATGTAAGTAGGAGGCGATGCTTATGCTACATGGGTTCAAAGACTATTTATTGGACTTGGGGAAATCGGAGAATACAGCGGCAGCATATTTGCGGGATGCAAAATTGTTTCTGGTCTGGTGCAAGGACAGCTTTGGGGATGAGCCGAAGCAGCTGCACAGAGCCAATATTCAGGAGTACATTTCTTATATGCGCAATGTGCGTGGATATCATCCAAAGACCGTAAACCACCACCTGTCTTCCCTTCGGAGCCTGAATGAGTATTTGATCATGAGCGGCAGGCAGACGGAAGCTGCGGTACTGGACAGTGATTTCATGAAAATCCAGATTCAGTATGCCAGCCCCTGTACGGTGGAGAAAAAGGACGTGGAGGCGTTCCGCCAGCGTCTTTTGGAAAGCGGCAGCAAACGGGATTTTTGCATTGTCACGCTTTATGCTTATTCCGGGATCCGGCGCAGTGAGTGCGTCAATCTGAAGCTGAGCCAGATTGACCTGACGGCCAAAGAGCTTCGGATCGTCGGCAAGGGTGACAAGCACCGGCTGGTCTATCTTAATGATAAGATTGTCAATGCCATCCGGGAATACCTGAAAGTGCGGGACTCGGACAGTCCATATCTGTTTGTCAGCCGCCAGAATGGGAAACTGAGCCCTTCGAGGATCAACCAGATATTTAACCAGTATTCGGATGTGATTACCCCGAAGACGCTACGGCACTATTTCTGTTCTAATGCGTTGCAGAACGGTTATGCCATTCATGAGGTCGCAAACCAGGCAGGCCACAGCAATGTCCAGACAACTTTAATTTACAGTAACCCTACAGTAAAGGAGATGAAAGAGAAAGCCAATCGGCTGTGAAGAACTATGAAAAAGAAAAGATTATATACCATACTCATTTTATTTTTTACAGGAATTTTTGTTTTAGGCGCCTTCCAGATTTATCGGCAGCTCAGAGAGTACGGCGAAGGGGATTCCGTCTATACTGATATAGAGCAGTATGTCCGGATAGAGGAGGAGCCGGAAGACGATGGCGATGGACAGGAAAATGAAAGTCAGTCTGGAGAGAATGAGCCGGATGTCAGCTGGCCGGCCGTGGATTTTGCTGCGCTTGCCGAAATTAATCTGGATATTGTGGCATGGATTTATATTGAAGGCACGGAAATCAATTATCCGGTGGTGCAAGGGGCGGATAACCAGTATTATCTGAAGCATTTATTCAACGGGAAATGGAACAGCTCAGGATGTATCTTTCTTGACAGCCAGAACACACCGGATTTCTCAGACCGACACAGCGTTATCTATGGGCATCATATGAAAAACGGTACCATGTTTTCCGGTTTGACGGAATACAAAAAGCAGGAGTTTTATGATGCGCATCCGGTCATACTGCTCATGACACCGAATCAGAATTTCAGAGTAGAAATCTTTGCCGGTTATGTGGCCAGTGTGAAAGATAATGCGTGGGATATAGCCATGGAATCTGATATGAAGTTTGAAACCTGGCTGGAGGAAGCAAAAGAACGCTCCTGCTTTGAAAGTGAAATTGCCCCGGCAGTCACAGATCGTGTCATAACGCTTTCCACCTGCAGCTATGAGTTTGACAATGCAAGATTTGTATTGATGGGAGTTATTCGGTAATATTTTAATTCTGCAATCCGAAATGAAAACGCATGTCTTGCATTTCACTAAAAAATCTGCTATACTATCTATATCAGTTTCAGTAATTGCTTCACAGCGATTATAGTTTTCCGGTTACACAGTGTCTGAGAGTTTTACTTTCAGGCACTTTTTTGTTTCTTATGCTTCTTTCTTTAAGAGGCACAGATCTAAGAAAACAGGGGGATTCTCCCCTGTCCTTACATTCTGAAAATTTCATATTGGCCCTTGGGCAACAAAAGCATTCAGAGAATAATTTCATTCTTTGGGTGCTTTTTTTATATAGATTCGGAGCCGAACGGTTCCCTTACTCTTTGTTCCGGGGGCCTTTGGCTTACCCGTATAGATAAATATTTTACGCAGATATGCAGAAAGGAAATGAAAACATGGTTCTTTATTTGAGCGCCAGTACCGATTTAACAGATCTCGTAATCGACTATATTGAGGTCAGATTGGACACTGGCGAAACAGTGTCCCTGAACTGGGATGAAAGTGACATTGAGCGGCTGGACACTGGTTTTAATGCCCGTTACAAAGGCGTTTATTTCGGTGAGGAATACGCCAATGGCAAGCTGGACAGTCTCCGTAAGATGCAGATTGATAAGATTGGCATCTATGCAGAATCAGGAAGTTACTCGGATATTGTCATAACGGAGATGATTTTCGAGGATGCCGGGGAGCAGTATGATATGGAGCGCCTCCTTCCCTATGTCACAAATATGGGGAGGTGTACGATGTCATGAATGCTAAACCCTTGGAAAAAATGGATTTTACGGTTGTCATGATCCCGTATTTTGCGGAGGTAATCACTGCGGATATTTCTGATCACATCAGGATGCTGCGCTTTGATGCAATGAAGCGGGTGCAGAACTATCTGCACCATTATGAGAAGCTTGGCTATCTGCCGAAACTCTTGTGTGCCATTGCGGAAAAGAAGTGCGAATACATTATGGCAGCCACCACAAAAGCGGACGTGGAGCAGATTGTGAAACCCAGCTGTCCGCATTACGATGGCAGCAAGTTTGTTCCGGGTCAGTACAGCGTTCCCGAAGAAGAAATGATCTGCTGGAGTGAAACATCCCTGAAGGCACCGTTAAATTCGGAAGCCTGTAAGCGGTATTTGGAACTCTTTAAGCAGATGCTTCCCGAAGAGAGCAGGCTTTTGCCCTTCTGAAAGGAGCTGCGATATGAGTCAAAAACCAATCGAGGAACTGAAGTTTTCCGATCTGCGGGTTCGCTATGGAACCGGCAGGTCTATTCATGTTTCCGGTACAGGCCGCAATAAGAAATTCCGGTATCGGCATGGCGTTATGACAGATCTGGGTGACTTGGAGATTTCAGAATGGAACTCTCTGATAAACGCTCTGATTAAGTACCACAGTGAGCGGGAAATCCAGCAGCAGCTCCGGCAATGGTGCAAAGCGGAATGCCCCTGGCTTCACAGCGATGATGAGGTTGAGAAATATGCATTAAGCCTACACGCCGCCAGGATATTTGAAGATCCAGCATGGGCAGGATACATTTCTTTCAACCGCCAGTACCGGCCGGAGATATTGGAAACGGCCAAACTGGTATGGATTAAAACATCCTGTTGCCAGGAAGCAGGACAAGTAACCAAAGAGCAGTTGGATAAAGCGGTATGTATGAATGACAAGATACGCTGTCCGCATTGCGGCAGGTATTCCGAATTTCACATCTGCACTCCAGAAGATACTTAGAAAGAAAAGGAGACTTAAAAATGGGATATTGCATGGAAATGAAAGGCAGCAAATTTTTTGTGCCGACAGAGCACACCGGGCGTGTTTATGCCATGACACAGGGGCAGCCCTATGATTTTCAGCTGGATCCGGATGGGAACATCACGGAACTGGAATTTATAGGCGAAAAGCTTGGCAATGATTTTGAGATGTTCCAGTCGATTGCACCGTATGTGCAGGACGGCAGCTATATCTGGATGATTGGCGAAGACGGCAGCCAGTGGCGCTGGGTGTTCCAGTCAGGGGTGTGCAGGGAAATTACAGCAAAAGTAGAATGGCCGGATGAATAGACGGCAAATGATTACAGGAAAGGAGCCTATATATGGGTGCAAAAGAACACAAAGCAAATATTGAAAGAATGAAGGAGCTGATTGCACAGCTCAAGGAGGCGGACATTGCCTATTACAGAGATGACAGGCCCATTATGTCAGACCGGGATTATGATGTGCTGACAGAGGAACTTAGGAGCCTCGAACAGCATACGGGCCTGACTCTTTCCGGTTCACCGACGCAGACCGTGTCTGGTGAAATCCTGGAGGAACTCACGCCAGTGCGGCATACCAGACCGATGCTGTCTGCGGATAAAACGAAATCCGTTGATGACCTGGTTAAGTTTGCGGGTACACGGGATGTTGTGCTGTCATGGAAACTGGACGGTCTGACGCTGGTGCTTCGCTATGATAATGGCGAACTGCAGCAGGCGATTACCCGCGGCCGGGAAGGGATGATCGGAGAGGATGTGACGCATACTGTCCGTACCTTCCTGAATGTGCCGCTGACGGTTCCTGTCCGGGAGCCGTTTGAGGTCCGCGGTGAAGGCGTCATCTCATGGGCGAATTTTGAAAAAATCAACCTGAGTCTGGAGGAACCGTACAGCCATCCCAGGAATCTGGCGGCCGGCAGCGTGCGGAAGCTGGATGCGAATGAGTCTGGGAAACGTTTTCTGGAATTCTTTGCATTTGACCTGGTAACAGACCTGAAGATACCGACCAAATGCCTGCAGATGGATTTTATGGAGGCCAACGGTTTTTTGGTAGTACCGCATGCAGAACTGTCAGGCATGGACGCCGATTATATCAAGGCAACGGTGGAGCTGATGGATCCGAAGCACTATAGCTATCCGGTGGACGGACTCATCATGGAATATGACGATGTCAGTTACGGGAAAAGCTTAGGAGCGACCGGACACCATGAGAACCGCCTGATTGCTCTGAAATGGCAGGACGAGCTGTTTGAGACAAAATTCCTCGGCGTGGAGCTGGCGACAACCCGTACCGGCATGGTGAGTATTACCGGACTGTTTGAACCAGTGGAAATCGACGGAACGGCAGTCAGCCGTGCATATCTGCATAATCTGGACATCTTTGATGAGTTCCAGTTTGGCGTCGGAGACACGATCAAGGTCTATAAGGCCAATATGATCATCCCGCAGATTGCCAGGAACGATACGCAGAGTAACACATTTACCCTGCCGATGACCTGCCCTTGCTGCGGCGAACCGCTTGCAGTCAGGACTACATCCGGGGGTACCCGTCAGCTCTTCTGCGAAAATTCCCACTGCACTGCCAAACTGGTTCAGAAGTTCGACCATTTCTGTGAGAAAACCCGTATGGACATTGAAGGCATCTCAGCAACTACGCTGGAGAAGTTCATTGGCCATGGGTGGATCCGCAATTTTGGCGACCTGTATGACCTGGAGCAGCACCGTGAGGAGATTGTAAGCACGGAGGGCTTTGGCGAGAAATCGTTCGAGCGTCTGCAGGCATCTGTCGAAAAGAGCCGCAACTGTACGCTGGCAAAATTTATTGCTGGCTTAGGTATCCCGATGGTGGGAAGACATGCCGGGCGCGACCTGGACGCGTATTTCCACGGTTCATGGGGGGAGTTTGAGGCTGCCATTTTAGGCGGCTTTGACTTTACGCAGCTGCCCGATTTCGGGGAAACCATGCACAAAAACATCTATCAGTGGTATCAGGATGCGGAGGAAGCGAAACTCTGGCGTCCGCTGCTTAACAAAATCAACTTTATAAAGGAGAGTTCAACTATGAATACAAATTACAATACGCCGTTCTATGGAAAAACTGTTGTTGCAACCGGGAAACTGGAGAATTATACCCGTGACGGGATCCAGGCGAAGCTGCTGGAGCTTGGCGCAAAGCCTGCCAGCTCGGTGACTAAGAAAACGGATTATCTGATCGTCGGGGAAAAGGCCGGCAGCAAGCTTACCAAAGCGCAGCAGCTCGGCATCAGGACTTTGACGGAAGCGGAATTTGAGGACATGCTGGCATAGGGATGCCGGAATAACAGTGGCGGAGTGGGAAACTGCTCCGCCTTTTCATTTTTAAAGGAGGCAATGGTATGGATCATACAAAAAAGATGCTGGAGATTACCGGCAGCCTGATTTACCCGATTACGGTTGGTGAATCGGCATTTATTCATGAAGCGGAAGGCATCCGCAGGACAAGCACTGTGTTGAGTATGGAGAAAATGTCCCAGTCTGAAATCCGCTTTGAAACGCGGAATACGAGGTATTTGCTGCACATGTCTTCAGGGATGGAGGTGAGTGCGGTATGAGCAGTGAGATTTTTTATGATAAAGCATTTATCCGTGTAGATGACAGGTATATCCCGGTTGTCAATCATGGATCGTCGAACTGCTTTGATTTTGACAGCCGTGGACGGGAGATCCCGGAAAAGCATTGGTCTGTCCTGAACTATACCCGCCGTGACAGCCAGATCTTCACTGCAGAAGAGATGCAGCATATTGCAGAAGTCTATGAAGCTGCCAGTATGAGTAACCGTGGAGGAACCAGGAAAAGCCGGAACCGTTCTTTTGAGGAGGGTGAGTTTGGCCGCTGGATCCTTGCCGGAATGAAATCTGCCCATACGGTGGAGGGGTACAAGGAATATGGCAATACGGTAGTTGTGATTGATTACAGCGATTCCTATTGGCAGAAGCATTCGGTTTACACGACTGATGAGTTGATGGAAAAGCTGAAGGAACTGGAGGGCCGCAGTATTTCGGTTTCCTTCTGGGATGACCGTCATGTAACCCATCCGCCCATGCGGAGCAAGGGGCAGCCAACGGATTTCAGCTTGTTGCCGGAATTCTATGTGCTGTCTGCTGTGCAGGGCTATTTCGTAAAGCGGAGCAGCCGCCATATTTGGTTTGCACGGAATCAAAAACCGACAAATCCCGGCGTCCGCAAATTCAAAACGGAAAAAGCAGCGCAAAAGTATCTGGATGACAACCAGGCGTTCTTTTCAAAATACGCATTTCAAATTGAATGCGTACAGAACGGAGGTGTTCCCGCATGAAGGCTACCGACATTCTTTGGGATGTTGATAATGAGGAGGAATTGGAGTCATTGCCGAAAGAGGTTGACATTCCGGTTGAATTGACAGATGAGGAAGAAATAAGCGATTATTTATCCGAATTGACTGGATATTGTCACTGTGGTTTTTCCTTGTCTACGGATTCGCCTCCGGGGAAAAACAAAGCGAATGATGGTGAAAAGGAATCAAAATCAGACCGTTTCTGCCGGGTGGCAGAAGCAAGGGTCAATAAGATTATCAAAATGGTGCGTCTGCTTGGAAACTGCTCCAACCCTGCAGTGTATGCTTTTACAAGTGAACAGGTACAGCAGATTTTTGCCACACTGAGGGATGAGCTGGATAAGGCACAGAAACGGTATACACAGTCGTATAAGGAGCGGTTTTCTCTGTCAGAGAAGCAGTCGGCTGCCCTTACAGAACTCCCTACGATTATATTGCCCCTGCCGGATGGTTCCAGACTCAGGGCGGTAGCCTATGGAGGCGACAGCTTCCCGGCGATCAATATCTACTGGGATACTGGTTTGCACGACATTGACGGACCAATCTGCTTTGCAGAATACAATCCGGAACGCAGCCCCTGCCACGAGGTCTGTATCGGAGCATACCAGTCTGACAAAGACGACACAACTTATTATAAGCCATATATGGCAGAAAGGGATTCAAATGAAGATGATTAAAATAAACGGCACGGAACTGGATATGGAGGAATTGAGGAGCCGCCAGGAACTGATGGCATACTTCAATGAAAACGGACCTACCCATTCCGCACTGATGGATTTCTGTGAAGAATATCGTGAGAAATACGGCAACGAGCTTTGCTGGAGCTATCCGATCTCTGACGGAAAGCACCTCGGAACCTTTTTGGTTCTGGTGAAAGAAGGTATTTTGAGCCTTCCCTATGACGATGCGGACAAAGTGGGCTATGAGCTGTTCTGTGTAGATGATGCAGTGATGTTCGGAGACTATGCGGACATGGACATTTTTATAGATGACTGGAATCTGTTCCATACCGATCTGCTGCAGGCAATGGAGGCTATGCGGGATTATCTTTACAACGAGGAGGTGCCGGGTCATGGCAAAAATTGATTGGATCATTCATTGCTGCGCCAACGGCGTGGTATGCGATGGGTGCAACAAGGTAGAAACGGGATTCCTGCAGTACGCTTGCAATGCCCATACGCATGGCATGGAGAGATATCACCATATGGATTTCCAGATGGTGCTTTTCCTGCCGCTGGAAGAAATCGGGCGTATCCTCAATACATTAGGGCTACGCGTCCAGGCCGGCGAGCGGTTCCATGACGGGGACTTGGTCTCCGGTATCTATGAGGACTGTGATATCCGGCTGAATGAGTATGAGGAAACCGGAAGAACCGTGCTGCGAGTGATCATCCCTGATAAATATAATGTCTTTCCGGAGGAGGAGCGCTGCATGCCGGTTTACCGTCTGCAGCTGCTGGATACCGATGACTTGTACAGTGAAAGCGGGTGGTCCTCATGAGAATTACAGTATATCAGATTGTTCCGGAATTGGATAACGACCATCTGACATTCCGGGGGCTGAGCTTCATCAAAACAGCCAGCGATCATAAAGTGCCTGCTGAGATTTATGAGGCAGTTTACAGCGGCGAACTGGAGATTGATTCTCCGGATGATGCGTTTGTTATTTTCAATATGGCGTTTCCTGAAGATTACAAAGGGCGGTCAATGTCTGTTTCGGATGTGGTAGAAATGGCGCATTCATCGGATGACAGCAGATTTTATTTCTGTGACAGCCCATGTGGGTTCCCGGAGATAGAGTTTGAAAAGACACGCGCCATGCTGCCGATTGTGAACCACGATTTTCAGCAGGAAGAAACCATACATTGCGGTAATTTTCAGGCCGCCGTCTGTGACGGCCTAGGGCTTCAGATTCTCTGGTGCTCCAAGATCATATTGACGCGTTGCCGGTACAGCCAATGCCAGTTAGGGTATAAGCTTACTTATTGGAACTTCGGTGAAGACCGCAAAAGGGAGAAAGAATTCCCGGATCGTCCGAAGATTTTGCTTGCCCATACTGGTTTTTGTGCTATCCCGGAATCTGTACTTTATAAGCATACAGAAGATGGTCTGCGCAAAACAAAATACGGGAGCTGCAGCGATGAGAATTTTACGGCAATCGAAACATGGTGCAAAGAGCATCACATAGAATACAGGTATCTTTGAGATACAGAAAGGGATTTAAGATGAGTAAATTGAAATTAAACTATAAAGGGCGCGACAGCTGGAGCAGGCCGGTATATGAGGCAAACGGAAATCTGTATGTGGATGTCGATCCGCGTAAAGGCTGGAAACCGAATATCCACACTAAATACAACAATGAGTTTGACGGTGAGCCGGACATGCCGATTTCAGAAGATATTGAAATTGAGTTTATACCATGCCGTGATATCTGGGATTAAGGAGGTGTGGTACTCATGAAGGAATTCCTGATGAAAATGGTTCCGGTCAGTCCCAAAGAGCACTTCTCTTTTCAGTGCAAGCAGTGCGGTGCATGTTGTCGGCATGTAAAGGAGAGTGTCCCGCTGGAAAGTCTGGATGCGTTTCGGCTTGCCAGGTATCTGCGGGACAAAGGAGAGCCCATTCAATGCATGGATGACGTGCTGGCAAAGTATGCCATACCCGTTTTACTGCATGAGTCCGGGTATATGGTTTTTATGCTGAGCACGGTTGGACCGGATGATGCCTGCATTTTCCTCAAAGGTAATAAATGCACCATCCATGCCGCTAAGCCCAGGGCATGCCGTACATATCCTATTTCGGTGGGGCCGGCTATGTCCGGAGGCTATGAAGCGTATCTCAGTATGGAGCAGCCGCATCATTTTAAAGGGCCGCAGCAGTCAGTCAAAAAGTGGGTTCAGAAGCGATGCACACAGCAGGATTATGATTTCTGGGAAACAGATGTCGGTTCCGTGCAGGAAATCGCAAGGCTTCTGGAGAAGCTTCCCCTTGAACAGAAAAAGGGGGCGCTCCTTCATTTTCTCCGCTATAAGTATTCTGATTTCGATTTGGATAAGTCCTTTACAGAACAGTTCAGGAACAATAATCAGAAGCTTTTAGAGGTTTTGAGAAGCCTGGTGCAGAAGCAGACTACGAGTGATGCGATGGGAGATTACAATTAACAGTTACTATGTCAATATGACACAACAAAAGAGGCGCCGAATCCGGCGCCTCAAAGTTTTAGGAGGTTTTATTATGGATGAGAGATTACAGTATATTGCAGAGCATCTTGACGCAATGACAATCGGTGTGGATGAACCGTTCAAATTCCATTGTGATATGTGCGGGAAATGTTGCATTAACAGAGAGGATATCCTGCTGAATGCGAAGGATGTCTACAATATGGCGAAAGAGCTTCAGATGGAACCCGTAGACATGTTCAAAAAGTATTGTGAAACCTATATTGGGGAATCTTCCAGGATTCCTATCGTCAGGATTAAGCCGCGCGGTTCCATAAAAAGGTGTCCTTTGATGAAAGAGCATAAATGCTCCGTTCATAAGGCGAAACCGACCGTTTGCGCGATGTTCCCGATAGGAAGGTGCATACAGATGGACGCGTCTAATCGGAATGCAGAAATAAGCATCGGAAATATCCGGTATATTTTTACCGATCCCAGATGCGGGGATGATTCTGAAACCCACACGGTTCGGGAATGGCTTGGCGATTTTGGGATTCCACTGGAAGATGAATTCTTTTTGGCATGGAATCAGATGATTTCTGAGCTGGGAACAATATTCCATAAAGGCGAGAAGGTTTTAAGTGAAGAAGGCATGATGGCCGCATGGAACTTGACATTTGTAAAAATTTATCTTGACTATGATACAAGTAAAGACTTCATGCCTCAGTTCAAGGAAAATGCCGCAGAGGTTCTTGCCGTTATGCGCATAATGCCTACAAAAAAAGATAAGAAGAAAGGCGGAAAATAAGATGGCTGAAGACCGTAACCAGAACCAGATTATCCGTAAGGATGCCCGTAACTGCTTTGTGGAGAGTCTGAGTGACGCTTTCGAGATCGGAAGGGTTCATCTGGCGTTTGCTACATATGACCTCAGTAAACCGGCCGGGCAGCGGCAGACGAACAACATCCATATCTATATTGCTGTGGATGAATTTCTGGAGCTTTGCCGTAAGATTACCTGCGGGGAACTGCGGTATATGCTGCAGAATAAAAAGAAAAGCGGGGATAAATCCCCACTGTATCAGTGCCTCGGCGGAACTTCTGCTGAAAAGCTTGCCAAACAGGGGCGCAGCCGTAAGGACGGTATGAGCCTGTCAAGGACAGCCCAGCTCTTGTGCGGCAGTAAGTCGGATTTCCTTTTTGTTGCGGACAGCGGCCCCGGTCAGACAGATGCAAAGGGCTTAATTGTTCCGCGATTTGGGAATAAACCGGAGAACCATGTGGCTATCAGCATGACATTTGAGGTTTTCAGCGAATTGATGCTGATTACGAAAGCGCATTTTGAGGCGTGGCTATCCGCATGGTATATGCAAAAAGTTCATTCCGGGAAGCCTGTGCAGAAACAGCCGCAGGCAGACACCCAGTATCAGGAGAACAGCTATGAGCCGGAGTATGCTTCGGATCCTATGTTCTAAAGTGTTATAAAAAGAAGCGGTGCAGTCCAAGTATGGTTGCATCGCTTTTCTTATTTCAGCTTAATGTCATCGCTGTCCCCAACTAACCATTCCATCGTAACATCCAAGGCTTTTGCAATCATACGCAGTTCCCCGTCACAGACATGCCGCTGGTTTTTCTCTATTCTGGAGATGATCAATGGAGTCATATCCTCCATTCCCATAAACTGAAGCTTTTTAGCCAGTTCCTCCTGCGTGATCGGTGGCTTTTGCAGTGCCCTTCCTAATCGCACCCGCTCTGAACATACATTTCCCTTTATTGTAAACATACTTTTGCCCATATGAATTATCCTCTTTAGATTATCTCAATAAGATATTTTTTATCTGCTCTATTGATTTTATACGGGAACAAGGTATAATGTTGGATAGGGTAGATATAAAATATCTTGTTTAGATAATTTTGGGAAATTTATTTGCGGAAAGCATGGAAGAAAATATTTTAATGGCACAGATGTGCATGGCAGGCTTTTTCAGAAAGAGACAGCATTAGGACAATTACCTGAATATCCTGAAATCGCCACAGTGGGGTGTATGGCAGAGAAATGGCGCAGATATGGCAGAGCATTGCCGATGACATGGGAAAAGAAATCTGTTATACTGATATCGTCTACAAGTGGGTTCAGGAGGATCCGCTTTTTTTTTATTCAAATTAATCTAAGGAGCGTGATGTAACATGAAATATTGTCCCTATTGTGGCGAAAATCTGCCGGATAGTGCTGTTTCTTTTTGTATGGAGTGCGGAAATGCCCTTCCGGATGAAAAGAAGAGTGATGTGCAGCCGGAGAAAAAAGAACACAGACCGATTAAGAAAAAGACACACCCTAAAAAGCGTAAAAGAAAGGTTTTCAAGTCTACGGCGGAAACGCCGGCTGAGAAAACACCGGTGGCGGATGATGATTATGATGGGTATTATGATGATGTCCTTCCTATGGATACAGGAAGGCAGCGGGAAGGGATCGACCGGTCAATTGTCAAAAAAATAGCCATACTGATCAGCGGGCTTGTAGTTGTTATAGGGCTCTGTGTCGCCCTGATGTATCTGCTGTAATTCTTTTGTTGTATTTGTCTTCCGCTCATCGTGTAATGTAAGTAAAAGAACAAGAGGTGACGGAGATGATTTATATATCCAAAGGGATTGCCGGAAAGGCTTCCACGACAGAGCTGGTGCAGGTGATCCGGGGCAGCCAGAGTATTTACCTTTCAGATATGGAAGCAGGCGTATGGCTGAAAGGCCGCTTCTCTTTTGCATATTCTCGGACGCCTGATGAGGAGCATGCCTTGCAACACTTAATCCGGATGGGTCTGGCAGAAGCGGAAGTAGAGGAAAACGGAGACGCAAAGTATTGGATTCTGTCCAGATGTATTTGCTGCCCTGCGAAGACGGCGAAAAGAAGCTTTGGTTTGTCAGAGGGGGAGAAAATAATACTGTTCTGGCTGGTCAATGCCGGGCTCAGGCTTTCTACGGCGGAACTGATTTATCTGATGGAAAATAAGGTAGAAGCAAAGCCGGAGCTTCTTCATGCGGATAACCGGCAGGCTCTGGTGGAGCTGATCTATACAGCTGATACCATAAGGGATAATATTCTGGAAAACAAAATGGCAGCGGCAGTGTGCAGGGACAGTGTTCTCCGGGATATGCTTTCCCTGCTAAAGAAAAAGAAAATTCTTATATTGTGAGGTGATGGGATTGAAAGACAAATTCAAGCATCTTCCGGATGCATTGCAGAAACAGGTCGTGCTTCGGCTTGCAATCGGCGCCGGTTTTTTCGTTCTATTTCTGGTTGTGCAGTTTTGCATGGGAGATATTTATTTTTCACTCCCCTGTGTGGTATTCGGAGGTGTGATGATTGTAAATGGAGGCCTGCTGTTTTATAATAGCACCAAGGGCAATTTTATCAGCGTGCGGGGTGTATGCAGGCAGATCGAGACGACGGGAATACGAAAACGGGTTAGGAATCTTTACATAGATACGGAACCGTATATATTAAAATTGCCTGTCCGCCAAAGAATAAGGAACTTGGACAAGGGCGATACTATCATTGTATATTTATCTGAAAAGACTCCTGTGTACGAACAGGACAACGGATATATGATTTGCAGCTATTATGCGTTAGAGATCAGGAAAGAGGCGTAGCATATGGGAATAACAGAACGTGAAAAAATATATACTCTGCTGGATGAAATCAGGGCATTGGTAGAAGAGAATGAACTGGAAGACGGGACATTCCGGTTTGACCCTGTGCGGGCATTGATCGCCCTGGATTTTGCAAAAACAGAAATTGCCAGGACGATTGATGGGGCGGATCCGAGATAATTGTTTGAGAAAAATTTCGGGCGGATTGACTATTGAAACAGATTGTGCTATAATACCTATATCAGTTTCAAGGTTTCCCAAGGGAAATTCAAAGTTAGCAGAGTTTTCACAGTGTCAATTAGCACATGCGTGCTGGTTGGCACTTTTTTTATTTTCTTTGGTTTCTGCCTGGAAAACAGGTTGAAATAAATATATTTTTACAGCAGGCAGCCCCTGCAAGAAAGGAGAATTTCTATGTTAGAAGTAATCGCAACCAGTGCCGTTGTTTCCAGAGGTTATGACGGTGCAGCAGCCCTCAGATTTTCTGAGAAAGGAGACGCAGTAAGATTCCGTATCGGCAAGAAGGTTTATGACACCCGTGCCGAGAACAACACCCGCTGGATCAACCTCACAGTCAAGGCTTTTGGAGACATCTGTGAGAGGATTAAGAAGATGCAGCTGAAGGACGGCTCATTTATTAATTTCCGCGGCAGGCTTGACGAGGATGTTTGGACAGACCAGCAGACAGGCGAGTCCAAAAGCACAATGGTCGTTGTCCTGGATGACATTGAGTATGCCGGCGGAAAGCCGAAAGAAAACCAGGAATCGAACAGGCAGCAGAACGGTACGGCACCCAATACCGGCGCCGCAGCGCCGGCACAGCCTGCAGCGCAGTCTGCTGCAGGTCAGACTCCGAATGGCTTTACAGGCTATGAACCGTTTGGCGGCGGCTCGTTCTTTAGCGAGAACTGACAGGAGAAAAATTGAATCGGGCGTATTAAGGCGCACATGAGTTACATTTTGTTTGTAATTTCATGTGCGCTTTTTTGCGTTTTGGAAGGAGGTGTCTTATGACAAATGAAACATTCAGGCTTCTTACAGAGGATGAGAAGCAGACGAAATTCAGGTCTGTCCTGAACGCAAAGACCAAGGGCTGTCTTACGGAGGGAGAAATGAGGGATATCCTCTTATCTGTTTCCCTGTGTAAACAATACAGCATCATTATCTGTCAGGACAGCGAAGTATTTACCAGCCTGCTGACTTTGGCTGACAACTGGCGCGGACGTACCATATTTGGACAGGCGCTGCTTGGAAGAGCGGATTGTCCGGGCCATCTGTTCCGTATAGACGAGGCGGCAGCCGTTACGCTGTGTGATAGTGCAGAGGCGGATGCAGCCCGGATGCTGTATATCTACATTCCGGAAAACAGATTCCAGAAAGGAACCGCAAACCATGAATAACAAAGAGAAACAGACCCGGTTTGTCCATGAGGCGCTTATTATCATGGGAGTGTTGGTACTGCTGTGCTTTATCTGCAGGTTATGGCCGATTCTCCTTTTGGCGATACTGAGCGTCCTGATTGCGGCAATCCGTATGGTGTTTTTGTCGGCAAAAAAAGTCGAAGTAGTAGAGCCTATGCCAATGGTCCAGCCAGAGCCGGTCCCGATCCCAACCGAAACAGATGTGAAAACGCTTGCCTACTCTGTCATACTCAGACGGATTACAGAGCTGATTGCATCTGAGTATCCGGAGGCAAGATGGGTCTGGGAAGCGCCCAATGCGAAAGCGCTGTTTGAAACAGGCGCCGATTTGTTCGTGCTGCTGAACCGTGCGGGCGGGTACCGCCGGGCAAAGGTCAATATCCAAAACCTTCAGGTTCTGGGCATCGAATATGAGACAGCTTCCGATCCGGACAATCAAGAGCCGGAACCGGAGGAAGCAGAGCTGCCTGAAGAAAACGAAAAAGAAAGCTATCAGCTTATCGCGTTTGAATGGGCAGAGGCACACATATTTGAACTGAACACACGATGTAACGAAGCAATCGGACAGAACCTGACGGAACTGCTGATCTATGCGGATGAGCTTCCTGCGAAAGAGAGTTGGGAGGATATCTGCGATGAGCTTGGCAGGGCCGGTCTGGAGGATGTCCAATGCGCGCCTGAAGGAATCAAAATCAATCTCACGCATGAAATGCAGAAAGGAAATGAATTATGAGCGTATACATAAACAATATTTTTAATTACAGTCGTCCCCTTCCAGAGCCTTTTGATACAATTTCCAACAAAAAAATCAAGGTTTCATCCATATATGGAGACGGTACGGCTTCAACGCTTTGCGCTACAGTAATCAAAGCGGTACACGCTGTCTGCCGCTGTATGAATGGCAGCGGCGAAGGCGCAGTCGGTGTCATCGATCACCGGTCAGTGGCAGAATATAAGTCGTCCATGGGACCGGATGCCTATCATCTGGTCGTTTATGACAGTTCTTCAGGGGCAGTGATGGCAAGTGTTTATGATAAGAACACGGAGGTGTTTGAAAATTATACAATGAATTCCTCCGGACGCGACGGTGCGGCTGTCATGATGGCTCTGATGCCGTTTTTACAGACTGATGATGAGTTTCAGGAGAACCTGGAGCAGTATTACGACCAGTTTAACAGCGGGTATCCGGATATGGCGAAGGCAACTGAGTGCATGGCCATGCTGTGTGACAATGCATACCGCCGGATTAAAGATCCTGGTTGCAGCGCCCATCTCAAAGTGGGTGTGGACAAATCGGGAAATCTGGTGCGTGTTTCGCAGACACATCTGGATTCCGGCGCTTTTGCACCGACCAGCGTAACGGCAGGTGAGTTTACCGTATTTGCCAAGACCGGGCCGGCCACGATAAAGAAGGCAGTTTCCCTTGTGGAGCATGAGGACTTCGTTGGTAAGTACGAGCTTCATAAGAGGACATTAAACGCAGTGGAGGAGAGCCTTGTCCCGAAGCTTCCTGAATGGTATATCATACCGCAGGAGGTGGTGGACATCTGCAAACATGCGCAGGCAACAACCGGCAAGTCTATGCAGATGCGGAATTTCCTTTTGCGCGGGCCTGCAGGCACCGGTAAGACAATGGGGGCCAAAGCGATTGCTTCCGGGCTCCATCTGCCTTATATGAAATACACCTGCTCCGCCGGTACGGAGATCTTTGATTTCGTCGGCATGATTTTCCCGGATTCCGATTCGGCGTCAACCGGCGATGCGCAACTGGACAAGGAGAAGGAAACCTTAAAAAGCATGGGCGGCGTGAATTACGCCAATGTGTCCAAGCTGATGGGGCTTCCGGATCTGGATGACATGGACTATAACCCGTCGGGCGTTTACCAGGCGCTGACCGGAACGGAAAATTTGGCTGCAACCTCACAGGATTGTATGCGGATTGTTCTGGATAAGGTGACGGAAAAGGTGCGTGCGCTTTCAAAAAGGGATGAGGCATCCAAAAGCAGCGGGCAGACCTACAGCTATGTGGAGACGGATTTCATCAAGGCGCTGAAAAACGGTTATGTCATTGAAATCCAGGAGCCTTCTACGATTGTGCAGCCCGGTGTGCTGGTCGGATTAAACTCCCTTTTGGAGCAGTCCGGCACGATTACCCTGCCCACAGGCGAGATGATTGAACGCCATCCGGACGCAGTGGTCGTAGTGACAACAAATACCAGCTATGAGGGCTGCCGCGGCATGAACCAGTCGGTTCTCGATAGAATGAGTCTGGTGCGGGATGTGGAACTGCCGGAACCGGAAGTAATGGTCCAGCGTGCCATGTCCGTTACCGGAGCAACGGACGAATACCAGGTATCCCAGATGGTGCAGGTGGTCAATGATATGGCGGAATACTGCCGTAAGAACAGCATTACAGACGGTTCTTATGGTATGCGGAGCCTGATTGACTGGATCATCAGCGCGGAAATTACAGGCGATGTCTATCACTCTGCGCTATACACGATCATCAGCAAAGCTACTGCAGATGAAATGGACCGCGAGGCCTTGATCAGCACCGTACTGGAACCGATATTTGCGCCGCCCAGAAAGAGAGCGGCCGTATAAATCAAAAAGAAAGGAGGCTACCCTATATTATGGCAAGGGTGAATCACAAACTCGTAAAGCAGCGCCTCAATGAGAAGCGCAGCAAAATTACAGACCGCCAGTTCTTTTCGTCCCGCATCTTAGCGGGACATTTTGAGGACCTGGCGGCAGCGCAGACGCGGCGGTATCACTATAACCGCCGTGTGCGCGTTAATCTCTACTGGAAGCCGAAGGATCCGTTCCTGGCGGCAACGGATAATATGTATATCCGTATCAATTCGGGGAATCCGATGGTCACGAAGGTAAGAGGCCGGGAGAACCGCTACCAGATTGTGTGCGGTATGTTCGCACATGAATTGGGGCATGTCCTCTATACCGATTTTCTTGCCGCCCAGACCCATACCAATTATCTCGAAAGATACAAATGGTATCCCTATCCACCGGCTCTGAAGACATCTGCGGATGCCGGGAACGAAAGGGCGTTCTGGGAGTATGTCAAAGCGGATTCTAAAAATCTGGAGGCAGTGCAGTTTATCGCACACCAGATCTCAAATGTAATCGAAGATGGGTACATTGAAAACCGTGTCCTGACAAACTTTCCGGGAACGATTGGATATGGCCTGGAAGAACTGCGGAAACAGCATTTTGCGTCGATTCCCACAGTGACACAGCTGATTGAGCAGGAGGATGACGGCAGCAGGCATATTTTTGAAAGCATCCTGCAGGTATTGCTGTCCTATGCCAAATTCGGTGAGATCAAGTATGGCGACGAGCCTCTTACCGATGAGAGGATCCAGACGGTATTCAGGCTGATTCCTGACATTGACAGCGCACTGATGAACAAATCAGGGAAAGAAAGGTTAAGTGTTGTTAATCTGATCCTGGTACGCTGCTGGGAATACATTGAAGAATTCTGTGAACTCTGCAAAAAACGCCAGGAGGACGCCGCAGCGGCAGGTTCTTCGGCAGGCATTGGCGAAGCAATGGCTGAAGTGCTGAAGGCAATCGCAGGCGGGTCTGAGATGGGCGAAGGAAGCAGCGCGCCGGTACCGGAGGCTTCCGGAGGTTCTGAAACCTCGGCAACGGCAAGTGCGCGGGCAAAAACGCAGGAGGATGCTGAGGAAAGCAGCGAAGAGGAAGAACCGAAAGAGGAGGACGGAGACTCCCCCCAGACTGAGACAGAAAATGAAGAAAATCCATCTGAGTCTGGAGAAACGAAACCTGAAACTCCGGAGGAATCCGAAGGCAGATTCTTCAATGGCTCCGGTCCAAATTCCGGGAAACAGGAAACAACGGAAAGTGAAGGTGGCAGAATCCCTTATCAGCAGACGGAGTCCCTTTCCGAACCGCTTGGGGGGACAACCGAAAAGAATGAGTCCTATGAACGGGAGCAGTATGACCGTGCCGCCGCCGATATTGAGCGTATGCTGGATAAGATGGCGGAACGGGCGGCCTGCGAGCAGCTGGAAAATGAGCGTATCCAGGAGCTGAATGATGTGGCGCAGAATATTTCCTATGGAAATATCCATGCCGGCGTCAGTATCCGGATCAACCGCATTTCCAGTGTGGATGAGAAATTGACGGAGCAGTACGATATGATATCTGCGCCTCTTATCAATATCTCGCGCCAGCTGCAGAAAAGCCTGGTCAAACAGCTCAAGGAAAACCGCCGCGGTGGAAAGCAGACCGGCTTAATTATGGGAAGGCGTTTGGATGCGCATGCCCTGTGCCGGAACGACGGCAAGGTGTTTTATAAGAACAGCCTGCCAAATGAAATCCCGGAGCTGGCAGTGGGACTGCTGCTGGATGAATCGGGTTCTATGTGTTCCTGTGACCGCTGTACTTATGCAAGGGCATCAGCGATTATTCTGTATGATTTCTGCCAGAGCCTTGATATCCCAGTGATGGTTTACGGTCATTCAACAGGGTATACAAGTGATGGCAATACAGTGGAACTGTATTCTTATGCGGAATTTGAGAGCTTCGACCATGACGATAAATACCGGATGATGGACATCAGCGCACGCGGCAGCAACCGAGACGGCGCAGCTTTGCGTTTTGTAGCTGAACAGCTTTCCAAACGGCCGGAAGCAGTAAAAATACTGATACTGGTTTCGGATGGACAGCCTGCGGACTCCGGATACGGCGGTTCTGCAGCGGAAGAGGATCTCCGTGGCATCAAGCAGGAATACCAGCGGAAAGGAATCCTGTTTGTCGCGGCGGCCATTGGCAGCGATAAGGAAAATATCGAACGGATTTACGGGGATTCCTTTTTGGACATCACCGACCTGAATCAACTGCCCACGAAGCTGACCAATGTGGTCAAGCGTCATATACGGGTATAACAACATCGAAACTATATAACTTGGATGGGCAGCTGAAAGTACAGTTGCCCATTTCTGTCTTTAAGAAAGGAAATCTGAGATGCATTTTAGAACATTGGCGACTGTACATTCTCCTATTACTATAGAGGAGGATAAGGCAAAGGATTTAGAAATTGCGGTTGCTCTTGCAGAACTAAAAGCAAGAAAAGACGCAGAAAAAGATAATGTTATGATTGGCTTTTGCATGGAGGAGTTAAAGAATCTTCAATCTTCATTTGCAAGAGCAGTTGATCGTGAGATTTGTGGGATTATGGATTATTATTCAACCAATCCCATAAATCCGGAATATCTGTCTTTTGAGGACTACACAGAGGATCTGCGCATGGAGTATGATTCAACGGCAGATTGCATCCGGCTCCCGCAGGGAAAGATTGTCGAGGCAAACAGATATCCCCTATGGGGGAGTTTTGTGATTCGGGACGGCAAAGTATTTCAGAGGGAGGCCGGTCCGTTAAAACATGAAAAGCGGACAAAAAAGGCAAAACGTATGAAAGCGTTGCCTGAATATCCCAGAAAAAAGCTGTACGCCAGCTTTAAAGACTATGCAGAAAACGAACGCGGATTTTCCTATGATGAGGAGCATAGGGGCTATGGCTATATTTGCAATCCAAACTCTATGTGGGATTGGTATCAAATCGGCGGCAGATGGCCGGAGATGTTTTTAGTCAAAGCTTCGTGTACGGAATATTCTGTTGGCGAACGCAGCTGGTGTAATGAGGATAGTAAATCTGCTGCACCGGAAGGATATATCTGGGTATGCGCTGCTAAGAAAAAAGACATTGAATGGCAGGTAATGCGCGAATGGCGTGAGAAAAAAGCCAGGGAGCATTTCTCAAAGTTAGAGAAGATGTTTGTTACCGGCCAGTTGGAGGAAGGCTTTAGAGGAGCTATAACCCCTCAAGGCGTTCTCTATTACGGGAAAATGGTGTATTTCAAGGATGAATCGGTTGAGGATTATCTGAATCGGTATGACATTCTTGATAACCGGAAATATCCGGTATATGTCCACGATATCGTAGATGCAGACAATTGGTTCAGCAGAGATGATTTTAATTGGACAAATAACGGCGCTGTTCCCGCGGACTGGCCGGAACGCATAGACGGGTACATAGATGATCTGGAGGATGAAGATGTTCTCGTAGGCGTGGATTATCACATTTAAGGGAGGGATCAAAATGATTATAAATGAATCGAATGTTGAAAAGAAACCGGAAAGCATTTGTAGCTTTCCTTTGCAGGATACTCCGGAGAAGGATTCCGAAATAACGGGATCTTCACCTGAAAGTGCATCGACGGGAACGAATTTAAGAGAAATCTTGATTCATGAGGATGCGATTTCGGAGATTCTTTGGCAGCGTTGGATAGCCTGTTATATGCTTTATGATTGGAATTTTCATCATGCAGAAACGTCTTACTGTAATAATAAGTGTATGTGGACGGATTGGGTGTATAACCGGTTGGAAGGTACGGCTATAGAGGAGGATGAATCTTTGGAAGAGCTTATGACGGATACCTTCAATCAGATTCTGGCAGAAGATGTGGAAGATTTCATTCAAACGCATATGCGTGTATGGAAATGTGACCGGACAAGGGTTGAACTTCAGGTTGCAAAGGCGATGACATGGATCTTTTAAAGTAAAATGAAGACGTTTCCCCCTGTCTTGTACAGGGGGAACACAGAAAACGGAGGAATCAATATGATTATAAATCGAATTGGCGTTGAATTTGAGTATGAAGGCGTTACTTATATAATTGGCGCATCTATTGTGGGTACAACTGAAAGTGAATATGAAGGTTTGTATGGAAGCATTACGGAAATCCGTGACGGTGAGGACAAAGAAACGGAAAATGAAACACCGGATATCTATTGTTCCTTTGAAGCACCGGTACTTCCCTGCGAGGTAAAAGAGTTGGAAAAAAGATTTTCAGACTTATATCAGGAGCCGAAAGCCATTGACGATATTACTTTGGATTTGGTTATCATGGCGCCGGAAATGATCTGCCAGCTTGAAGATTTGAAGGAATGCCGCCATCATCCGATGGTGTATGTTCTGGCAGAAGACTGGGCGGTAGACGGTGAACACGACAATTCTTCTGATATCTATGCAGACTATAATGATGCCAAAAGGCTGCTGGTTCAAAAATTGGGAGAGGAAATGGACAATGGCTGTATTCCGAACTGGAACTACCGTGAAGGATTTATTGCAGATTCTACGCCGGATTCCTATGAATGTTATCTTGATGGCGAATACTGTGAAAATCATTATTCCATTTCCATTGTCGCCCAGAAGCTTTGCGCATCTGAAAGGTTTGTAAGGGAGCTTTCTGAGATTCATAAAGCGACCTGTCAGCTTGAGGATTTTGTTTCTCAGGTGTCAGACTGGGATGAAATTGAGAAGCTGACAGATGCACAGTATGAACGGATGATTCATGACCCGCGGTTCCCGGAAAGACTTCAAAATGCACTTGGAAAGAATGACTATTACTGGGAATCCTACTGGGAGACAGTTTCTGAGGTGGCACATGAGTTTGTCAACAGATACATAAAAGAAAGCAAAGATATGAAAAGCAAAACAGAGGAGGTACATCAATGAGCTATGATACATGGCATACCTATGGCTATGGTATATGCGTTTCCAACATCAGAGAACCTTCTGCAGAGCGTATTCAGAATTTGCTGGCGATGGCGCCGGTATTGCAGAAGAATATTCAAGAATGGCTGGATGAGTGTGGAATTTCAGATCCGGATTATGACGACTATATGGAATATGATCAGGATTACAGACTCGGACTAGCCACCATATTGAAAGAAGTTATTCTGGAGGCGGAAAATGTAGAGCTTGAGGCTTGCGATAGCTTTGAAGGGAAAGACTATCTGCTATTCTGTCCGAATTATCCGTGGAACCGGACAGGACAGAAACAGCTAAAGACGGAAATGGATGTTGCAGATATTTTCAAAAAATACATTTCGCTTCTGACAGACAAGCCGATTGATATAGATTATCAGTCGGTTGAGAATGGGGGATAGAGGATACCATGCATAAAACTCAGGATCAGGAAACTATCCTGCTCAGAGATGAACTTTCAAAGCTCTTATCAACTCTGAAGCATAACCGGGAGAAGGTTCCCCTTGACATACTGAAAACAAGGTACAAAAAAGGCTACGACACGTTATGTGAAAGAATCAGGCACTCTGCATCGAATTATGCGAAGCATATAGTGCTTTGCGGTATCCGTATTCATGAGGATTATCTTGATGAGGCAGCCGCTGTCATCAATGGGACGATTGAGAACTGCGGTATTTTAAAGAAGCTTTCCAAAGCAGCTTTTTCCCATCAGGACATAAATGAATTTGATTCCCTTGCCGGGACGCTTCGGGAGAAGGTACTCGCCGATTTGGAGTCTTTCTATAGGAAGCATCTTGGCCTGTATATCACGCCGGAATGTCTGGAAGATCCAGAGGTAAAACCGCTCATTTACTGTGTGGCAAATGACTGTGTCTTGCAGGATGGGAAATGGATTCATCTGGAACTTTACGAATCCGGCTCTGCGTGTCTGCAGGAGAAATGCGTATAACTGTCACAATAAAAAATACGAGGAGGTGGTATTATGCCTGAAAAAAACGAATCAAGACCACTGACCAGCATTGTATCCTACCCGGAACGCGGCGAGGGCGGCAACAACCGGTACCGTGGGAATTGTTCCCCAAAACTGGTTGAGGATCTGATTGGATTCTTCCGCCCGCAGGAAATCTGCGATTATATGTGCGGGAGCGGAACAACGAAAGCTGCAGCGGACAAGCTTGGCGTTGGCAGTCATCTGTACGATCTGCACAGCGGATTTGATATCATGAACTGTGAGATACCGGAGCGCCCGGAATTTATCTTCTGGCATCCGCCATACTGGGATATCGTGACCTATTCTGATGTCATGTATAGCGCATCGGAAGTCCAGAACCAGTATGGGTATGATCCCAAGCAATTTGACCTGTCCCGTATACCGGACTGGAACCGCTTTGTCGAGGCAATGAACTATGCGATGATGAAGCAGTACACTTCCCTGGAAAAAGGCGGGCGTATGGCAGTCCTGATGGGCGACATCAAGAAAAAAGGGCAGCTTTACAGTATGCTGTCTGAGATTATAAAACCAGGGACACTGGAAAATATCATTATCAAGGCTCAGCACAACTGTTTTTCGGATAAGACCAGGTACAGCGGTTCTTTCATCCCGATTCTGCACGAATATGTGATGATTGTCCGAAAAGACAATGCACTCATCTGCCCGGTTCTGATTTCGGAGAAAAAGCAGGTTGATATCCGCGATATTCCGGGGGCAACCTGGCGTGATGTGGTGGCGGCTGTCCTGGAGCAATGCAAGGAGCCTGTAACGCTCACATTTCTTTATGAGCGGATAGAACCTCACAAGAAAGCTCAGGCAAACAAGTGGTGGAAAGAAAAAATCCGCCAGACATTGCAGTATCATCCGGAGCATTTCCAGCATATGGACAGAGGGCTCTGGAAGCTGCGTACAAAAAAATGAAGGAGAAAATGAGTATGAAGGTAAAGCGCATTTATTATAACGATGACGATATCCTGATTCCCGGACATCTCATCATAAGAAGATTCAGAAAACCTGTGTTTTATCCCTTTGGGAATAAATGTGGGTTTAGTTATGAAACCATACACAATGAAGAATTGCTTATCGAATACAGTAGAGAGTCATACAGGCGATTCTATAAGGATACATATCCGGAAGGGACGCGGGTTCTGTTGGTTGAAATGGGAAACGATCCGCGTCCGGTTCCGGCTATGACAAAAGGAACCGTAGATTCTGTTGACGATGCTCCTATCATTCATTGTAAGTTCGACAACGGAAGATGCCTTGGTATTATTCCTGGTGTGGATGCGTTCCGCAAAATTTCAAAAGATATTTGATTATCACAGTTTTTTGGTGAAGGGGGTGTCGCTTTTGCGGCATCCCTTTTGTCGTTCCAGGGAAGAGATTTGTATTATTTTTGTGAATTCGGGTACACTAAAGCCAAAAAGGGGTTTACATTCTCTCGTTAAATGAGTATAATATAAAGAAAGAATGTAGAGCAATGCAAGGAGGCGGTGTTTATGGATGAAATTTATAATAAGATTGAGTCAATAGCAGCCGAAAACAACGGCTTTGTGAAAACATCGCAGATTGAAGCTGCCGGGATCAGCCGTACTGCCATTAAAAAATATGTGGACAGCGGTTTTCTTGAACGGATCCGCAAAGGTATATATGCTCCGGCAGACAGCGATATTGACGAATTTGCATTGCTTCAGGTTCAGTGTTCCAGCCTTGTTTTTTCATATGGTACGGCTCTTTATGTCTGGGGATTGACGGATATTATCCCGCATACATTTGATATCTCAGTCCCACAGGGAGAAAATATTTCAAGATTGCTTCGAGATAATCAAAAAATAAAGGCTCATTATGTTATGAAGGGCTTTTACGATCTCGGCATAACAGAAACGCAGTCTCCGCAGGGAGCGTTCATCCGGCTGTATGACAAAGAGCGCTGCCTTTGCGATCTGATCAAAGACAGGAACCAGATTGAAAAGCAGCTGTATGTCCAGGCAATCAAGGATTATTTCAAAAGTCGGCCGGATGTCCGTAAACTGCTGAAGTATGGAAAAGCCTTCGGAATTGAAGAAAAAATAAGGACTTACATGGAGGTATTGTAATGAAAACACCGGAACAGCTAAAAGGAGCAATCCGAAATTTTGCGGCAAAGAATCATCTGAGGGCTTTGGATGTGCAGCACATGTTTATGTTTGAACGCATTTTGGAGCGGCTTGCCGTATCGCCTTACGCACAGAATTTTATCCTGAAAGGCGGCCTGCTGATTTCTTCAATGATTGGGGTTGGAGCCAGAACCACGATGGATATGGATACAACCGTAAGAGGGATACAGCTGGAGGAGGATGAAATCGTCAAAATCTTCAAGGAGATTCTTGCCATTGATACCGGCGATGGGATAACCTTTGAGTACCAGCGCATTGAACCGATCCGGGAAGAGGATGCCTATAATAATTTCCGTATCCATATAGCAGCGAAATACGGTAAGATAAACAGCCCCATGAAAGTGGATGTTACAACTGGAGATAAAATCACTCCGGCGGCCATTCAGTATGATTACCCACTTATATTTGAGGACAAAACAGTTCCAATCATGGCCTACACGCTTGAGACGGTGCTGGCTGAGAAGTATGAAACCATTATCCGCCGGAACATAGGAAATACGAGAGCCAGGGATTTTTATGATCTTCATGTCCTCTATCATGAGCGCAGGGACAGCGTCAGACCGGATATCTTAAAAATGGCGATTGAGCATACCGCAGTCAAAAGAGAGTCTATGGATATGCTGAAAGACTGGAAGGATATCATGCAGGATATGCGTGAGGAAACTGCACTTTACAGCCTGTGGAGAAACTACGCGGCGGATAACAGCTATGCGGAAGGTTTAGAATTTCATGTGCTGTTGGATACGGTTGAAGAGATTGCGGAACTGATTGGTATAAATTGAAATTAGGACCAATAAGGAAATGACAAACGTGAATTTGCGAGGGAAAATGTATGATTAGAATAAGACCATATAAAGCTTCAGATGTAGATACAATATTATCATGGTGTCAGGATGAAAAAGTATTTTATCAATGGACAGCAGGTATACTCGGTAATTATCCGATAACGCAAAAGGAATTTTGTTTTGTTGAATCTCTAATGCCGTTTACTGCATTTGATGATACAGGAATCGTTGGCTTTTTTACACTAAGAAACCCTGATGAATCATTGGATGAACTACGTCTTGGATTTGTTATTGTAAATCCTCACAAGAGAGGAAAAGGCTATGGAAAAGCTATGCTCCGGCTGGGTCTAAAATTTGTATTTGAAATATATGGAGCAAAAAAAGCATCATTGGGCGTTTTTGAGAATAATCTCCCGGCTTATTATTGCTATAAAGCAGTCGGTTTTAGCGATACAGTTCTTGATACGACAGAAACATATTGTGTTCTGGGTGAAGAATGGAAGTGCAAAGAATTGATTATCGAAAACAGATAAATTCCAGTTTCTTGCTCTGATGTGGAAGAGTATTTTATAAAAAATATTGTAACAAGTTAAGGCAAGACAAACCGAAATGGTCTGTTTTGTCTTTCATTTTATTATGATGTGCTGCCTTTATGGAGGCATTTTTCATATTTTCAGGAAGGAGGAAAGATAGCGATGAATATTCTGTGCTTTTTTGCAGGACTCTTTATAGGCGGTATGGTTGGGGTGGTATTTATGTGCCTGTTGCAGATAAACCGGCAATATCATAGGGATAAGAAGCAGTAAAACCGGCACTTTCGTTTCGGACGGATTGACTATTGTGATGAATTCTGCTATAATACATATATCAGTATCAAGTTTGGTTTCGACCAAAAACAGTTTAACAGAGTTATCACAGTGTCATTTGCATTTTGCAGATGGCACTTTTTTTGTTTTCCGGCCTTATTCTGGGCATAAGCTGGCAGTCCTTCGGGGGTGCCGGCTTTTGTTATATATCAAGGCGGTAAATCCGTCAAAAAAACGAAAGGAGCATGTACTATGCAAAATTGTCAGGACAACTATTCAACAACCTTTAGTTCCTATGAAGCGATGTTCGATTATCATGAGGAGCAGGCGAAAAAAAGCCAGTGGCTTACCTACAGAGTCGATGAACTGCAGGTGGAGCCTCTGGATGCGTCTTCCCCGCTTTATGGTAATCTGTCCGCATTCGCACCGGGAACCAGTCTGGATGCTGTGGAAGATACAGCGTCTAACCTTGGGCTTGCCATGCAGGTTGGAGGAAGTCTCTATCCACTGCGTATGACAGCCTACAAAAGCCTGCTCGATCGGGCGAAAATCGGAGGGACAGCCCTCCCCAAACTCAGCCGCAATGTGCTGGCAGAAGTGCTGAACGAATGCTTGAAGCTGTATTCATCTTCCGCACTGCTTTTGATCCGGGATGAAAAGGTTTCTGCCGTTCACTCCGGTGATCCGGCAGACTATTCGGTTCTTCCGATCAATGAGCTACTCGGCACATTAAAGGCAAAGCTGGACGCCCGTTTCCCCGGAAATGAGTATGAGGGCGGTTACTGTGACCACTCGCTGGTCAGCGCCTCATGGAAAATGCCGGATCAGAAGGAAGACTTGCTGGGAGCCTATACAAAGCTTCTGGCATCCCAGGGCAAGACGGCAATGGCAGACAAGCTGATGCCGGGAATCCGTTTTATGACCTCGGATACGGGAATCGCTTCCGCAAAGGTATCGGCATTGCTGGTCGGCGGGCAGCACCCAATCCATATCGGAGGCTGTATTGCGGTAGACCACAGGCATCAGAAAAAAGTCGGCGACTTTGATGTGGCTCTTGACCAGCTGTTCGCCCAGTTTGGGGATTCGATTGCCAAACTGCAGAAGCTGCTGGAGATCCATCTGGATTATCCGATCAACGCCATGACGCGCATCTGCAAAAAGCTGAGCCTGCCAAAGAAAGCAGCTGTAGAGGCAATCGCCATGTTTGAGATGGCTTACGGCGGCGGGACGGCAACGGCACATGACGTATTCCTTGCCATGCAGGAGATTCCCTTTATTCTCAAGACTGAGAATACACCGAAAAGCAAGCTTCTTGTTGTCGAGGAGAATATGGCCCGTGCGCTCACCTTGAAGTGGAGCGATTATGATTTAGCAAAGGCGGTGAGTTACTGATGGCAAAACCGATAAGCTTATGTGATACCGCAGGCATGACCAACGACAGATGGCTGGAATGCCGTATGCACGGCCCAAAAGGGGATATTCCCTACACGGTCGGCGGAAGCGACGTGGCGGCTATATTCGGGGTTTCCCCCTGGACAACGCCCATGGAGCTGTGGCTGATCAAGAAGGGCCGCATGAAACCGACAGAGAAAAGTAATGCTAACCAGCTGATGATGGGACACCTGCTGGAGCCGATTGCCGCATACTGGTATGGGCAGAAAACAGGAAATACCGTAACAGAGGACACGCATCTTTACCAGCACGCGGACCATCCATATGCGCTTGCAAACTTTGACCGCAGGTTTACCCGGAAGTCAGACGGCGAGCCGGGGATTCTGGAGTGTAAAAGCTGCACCTACCATAAGGCAGACGAATGGGCAGATGATGCGATCCCGTTGTATTATGAGTTTCAGCTTCGTTTTTATCTTGCGGTTGCGGATGTGGATATCGGCGCTTTTTCAGCAGTCTGGGGCAATAACCCGGATAATGACCTGGCGATTCCGGAGATTGTCCGCGACAAGGCAAAAGAGGATATGATCTTTGAACGCCTGGAAGAATGGATCTGGAGCCTGGAAAATGACAAGCCGCCTACCATGGCAGATGTGGCACCAAAGCTTGCGCTGCAGTCACTGGCACGGATCTACGGTTCCAGCCAGGTGGGATTGCCGACCGTGGAATTCTCACGCAAGTATGAACCGTCGCTCCGTAAGATCGCACAGCTTCAGGGCAAGATTACAGACTGCAACAGAGAAATTAAAACATATGAAAAGGAGATTGAGGCACATAGCGTGCGAATTGCTGAAGTTATGAAGGAGCATGAGCATGGGGTTCTGGAAACCACCACGGATAAGCTCCTGATTGATTTCATCACAAAAACAACCCGCCGACCGGATTCAAAGGCTTTGAAGGAAAAATACCCGACTGTATATGCGGATGTCCTGAAGGCTTCGGAAAGCAGGAAAGTGAAAGTATCGGTACAGCCGATTTAATGGAGGTAATGCTTATGGATACTATTTTTACTGAGAACTGGGAGCAGCGTCTGGAAATGCAGTTCCTGAAAAACGACAGGTGCAGGAAGCGTGCTTATGTGTGCTCGCCGCTAAGCGCAGAAGCTGAGGATGGTTTTCTCCGTAATATGCATGTGGCAAGGGCATATATGTATTACGCCTCTGAAAAGATGGGGATGTACGCCAGGGCGCCGCATGCCTATCTGCCTATGCTGCTTTGCGACAGGCTCCCTTCGGAGCGGGCGTTAGCGCTCAGCTTCGGCCTTTCCCTTTTGGAAAACAGTGAGGTTATCCTTATCTGCGGGAACCGTCTCAGCAGCGGGATGAAAGGAGAGATTGCACATGCGGCCCGGTTCCAGATGCCGATGATTGTTTTTGACGAAGGCATGTATCATGAGGTGCAGAAGGAAATTACGAAGCACGGCGGCAACAAACGCTGTGTGCAGCTTGACCGTGAAAACGATGTCATGGGACTTCCTTCGCCGGTATCGTATCTTGAAAATGCAGCGATGTTTAGATGAATGCGCTGCGGTTCATAAATAACTCCTGAAGTGCAGCGTTGCTGCCTTTGGGAGTTTTTTATACACAATATCCCGCAGAAAGGAGTAAAAAACTTGTTATGTCAATTTGAAAGAATGATCTATCCGCCGAATCCGGCGCAGGCAGATCCGGGAAGCTACATGATCGCCCTGTACCGTCCCTGTGAGAAGATTAAGGACACATCGGGACAGGTTCTTACGCAGGTGAAGGCGGTTGGTTACTGCCTTCCGGTTGCAAGCCACCTGCGTTACGAGATGCAGGGGCACTGGAGCAAGCATCAGAATCACGGGCTTCAGTTTGAGGTTGAAAGCTATGATGAGGTACTGGTTCCGACTAAGGAAGGGATTATTGCGTACCTGTCGTCCGGTAAGATCAAAGGCATTGGCCCGAAGGTTGCCGAACGCATTTATAAAGCATTTGGCCTCCGTACACTGGATGTGCTGGATAAGGAGCCAGAAAGGTTGCTGTCCATACCGGGTATCGGTGAAGACAAGCTGAGAAAAATATGTGACTCGTATCTTGAGAACAGGGGCGCACGCGATGTGGTTGCCTTCTTGGCGCCGCATGGCATCACGCCGAACCGTGCCGTGAAGCTGTATAAGGAATATGGGAACAAGACAATGGAGATTGTCAAAAACCATCCGTACCAGCTCTGTGAAATGACTGGCATTGGCTTTAAAACGGCAGATAAAATCGCCATGAGCATGGGGTTTGATCTGCTGTCAACAGAGCGTGTGGATGAAGGGCTGCTGTTCACATTGGTGGATGCCGAGAGCAAAGGCCACCTGTGTATGGAGAAGCACCAGTTTATAAAGGCATGCCTGAAAATCCTGAATACGCCTCAGCTTACGGAGGAAATGGTCGCAAACCGTGCCGCAAGGCTCGTATACAGCGGCCAGCTGGTGTCATACCGCGGGACTGTTTACCGTGCAAAAACCGCATATGCGGAAACACAGCTTGCAGAACAGCTTTACCATCAGGTAAGATCCGGGAAAGTAAATATCTGTACCAATCTTGAGGATGAGCTGGACTGTGAAGAACGGCTGATGAACCTGAAGCTGGCGCCGGAGCAGCGCGAGGCTGTGAAAATGGCGCTGACCCAGGGCCTGTCCGTAATTACCGGAGGTCCCGGTACAGGCAAAACCCTGATACAGAAAGCAATCCTGGACATTTACCGCCGCCAGTATCCGGATGCCGGAATCTGCTGCTGCGCTCCTACGGGACGAGCAGCCAGGAGGATGGAGCAGCAGGCGGGCTTCACGGCCTCGACCGTCCATAAAGCGCTTGGGCTGGTTGCAGATGAAGACGGCAGCTATGGGGAACCGGAAATCATCGAAGCGGACTTAATCGTAGTCGATGAGGTTTCGATGCTGGATATTTACCTGGCAGGCTATCTGTTTGAAGCCATCGAGTATGGGAAACGGATTGTCCTGATTGGCGATGCAGACCAGCTGCCTTCGGTCGGACCGGGAGCGGTACTCAGTGAAATCATTGCAAGCGGCCGTATTCCTGTTGTCAGGCTGGACCAAGTGTTCCGGCAGGATTCGGGAAGCCGTATCGCAACCAACGCAAAAAAGATCCGGCATGGGGATGCATCCTTGGAATATGGGGACGATTTTCAGTTTATATCATCACCCAATATGCAGATGTCGGCTGATAAGATAGCAGAGCTTTATCTGCAGGAAGCCAAAAGATATGGCATTGACAATGTGGCTCTGCTTACGCCGTACCGCCAGAAAACGGAAACCGGCGCCAACGCCCTGAATGAAAGGCTGCGGGAACTGGTAAACCCAAGAAGTTCGGGAAAGCCGGAGATTGTACGCAGCAAAAGGGTGTTCCGCTGTGGGGACAAGGTCATGCAGATCAAGAATCATGATGATGTAAACAACGGCGATATCGGGTATATCCGTAGTATTTCCGGCAGTGGAGAAGACACAATCATTCAGGTGGATTTCGGAGACGGACGGATGAAAGAGTATGAGCCTGCAGATCTGGATATGTTGGATTTTGGCTATGCCTTTACGGTACATAAATCGCAGGGATCCGAATACAAATCCGTAATTATCAACCTGCAGTGTGCGCATTACAATATGCTGACGAGGCCGCTTGTCTATACGGCAATCACCAGGGGCAAAGAACGGGTGATTATCGTCGGGGAAAAGCGTGCGCTGTGTATCGCAATCAAAAAAACTGACACTGAGAAACGAGGCACCTGCCTGGCCCAGCGGCTGCAGGAGCTGATCTGACAGAGAAAGGAGCTAACAATGGCTACAATTTTAGACAAATACCGTGAGAAACAATCTGTTATCTGGTCCCAGATTTCCGAAAACAGCCTTCCGCCGGAAGAACTGCTTCAGATGCAGGAACTGAGTTACCGTATCTGTGTCCTGGAAACCTTCCAGGCGTTTTGCAAATCGGCGCCGATCACCATGGACACCCGTGTTATGGGATACCACTTCCAGCTTGTGGACGCCTATGTGCGCTTCATACTGACAGAGAGGAAGTTCGGCCCCAAGACCGATGCGGAGGGGAAAAAGAAACAGGAGACGGCTTTAACATCCTTTGAAAGCGTAGTCCAGGATGGCAGGAAGCGTTTTTGCAGCTTTGCCGCTGGTACGCAGGAACAGTATAAAGCCTGCATCAGCCAGTATATCAATACGATCCTGCCCGTCTGGATGCAGTATCGCAACACTTACAATAATATCAATCTTTAAGGAGGCTTTGCTATGAGTCAGAATAACTCGAATGATAAGGCGGCTATGCTCGCCATGATCGAAAAAATCAATGAGGTGTCAGGGTTTGACCCTGCCCCGTTTGCAGTGGACTATACGGATTTGAATACGGGAGAGACGCGGAAGCGTCTCCCTGTCATGATCCAGATGGCATGGTTCAGAATGAAGTACCCGGAGGGGAAGATATCGGTTCAGGTCACGCCGGCAAAGGACTGCTTTGTGGCTACCGCAAGGGTATATCCCAAGTACAGCGATCCTGTGGACGCCTATCTTGCGGAAGCGACGGCATCCAGGGGATATCTGGCAGACAAGCCTTCCGTGTCCCCAAGGGAATGGGCACAGACGGCGGCGGTCGGGATAGCGCTCCGCAATGCCGGTTTCGGTCTGCAGTTTTCTATGGCGGGCGAGGACTTTGAGGAGAATGCGCCCAATGAACTGGGTATGACAGAAAATAGTGCTGAGAATAAAACCTTACAGTCCTCCATACCGGAACAGATGCAGACGCCTCTGCCAAAAGAGGAGGAGTATACAGCGATACCTGCTGTTCCCAAGAAACTGACGCAGGAGGAAAAATTGCAGCAGGCCATGGCGAAGCCCTGCCCGATCACAAAATTCAGCGGGAAAACGCTGGGCGAAGTATTGCCTGTGGATCCCGGAGCAATTACATGGGTTGCCACGAAATTTAAAGGCGATGAGGAACTGGCTGAAGCGGCGCGGTTTATCTGCGAATATGCAGCGCAGCAGGCTACTGCATAATGTAATATCACAAATATGGGGATGGCGCTTGCCATCCCCGGAAAGGAGGCTGTATGGAGATATTTCACATGCAGGATATCGTCTCACTGCTTGGATTGCCTATGCCGTCCGGCAGAAGTTCGTATTACATACAATGTCCGTGCTGCGATGAAAGTCCAAGAAAAAAGCATTTGAATATCAACCTGAAGAAAGAAGTGTTTCGCTGTCCGAGATGTGGAGTATCCGGCGGAATTTTTGATTTATATGCGCTTTATACGGGGGTTTCGAGGGATAAGGTCAAAAAAGACCTGGCTGAGAGACTGGGGGCGCCCGAAATTATTACGCAGCGAAAGAAAAAAGTCATTCCCGAACAGAAAGAGGAATGCCCGCTTGCCGATATCGCATTGCGGAACAACGCCTATACGGCGCTGCTCTCCAAGCTGTCCCTGGCGGCAGACCACAGAGAAAACCTTCTGGGCAGGGGGCTGAAAGAATCTGACATTGAGCGTCTGGGTTATAAGACGACGCCGGTTGTGGGCATGTCGGCCATTGCCAGACAGCTGCAGTCAGAAGGATTAAGCCTTGCCGGTGTTCCGGGTTTTTACCGGGATAAGAATGGAGCATGGACATTTATCCATGAAAAGCGCGGTATCCTGATACCGGTCAGAGATCGGTTCAGAAGGATCCAGGGGCTGCAGATACGCAGGGATAATGCCAGCAGACGCAAGTTCCGATGGGTTTCCAGCACGGAAATGGAAGACGGATGCCGGGCAGAAGGATGGACACATCTTGCAGGAAAAGTACGGTCTACGATATTACTGACGGAAGGCCCAATGAAAGCGGATGTGATCCATGCGCTGACTGGCCTGACGGTTTTAGCCGTTCCGGGTGTAAATTCTCTGACACAGCTTACGGTGGCGCTGGAAGACTTACGAAGCGTAGGGGTGGTTGAAATCAAAACAGCTTTCGATATGGATTTTGCAACAAACCATCATGTGCAGAATGGGTATAACAGCTTACTGCAGCTTCTTAGCGATATGGGATTTACCTTTGGAACCTATTTGTGGGATCCCCGCTATAAAGGTCTGGATGATTATGTTTGGGCTTGCTATTCCCAAACTGATTCACAGTGATGCAAAGAGGGGCGGGGCTTCAAGCTTCGTCCTTTTTTTGCGCGTTTTTTCAAGGAAATGCGTATTTCGGTTGTAAATGAGTATATGAAACTGTGTAGTAATAGTATAGAAAATTATTTTTGAGATTCAGGAGGTTTCATTATGTTGATATCCATTGACCATGGCAATTATGCCATCAAGACACCCCATGATTCGTTTGTGTCCGGCCTTTCCGAGCATACGGTCAAGCCGCCCATGACGGAAGAGATATTGGAATATGACGGGAAATACTGGACTTTAAGTAGCCAGCGGTTAAGCTATATGAGGGATAAAACCCGTGATGACCGTTATTTTATCCTGTCCTTATTTGCCATTGCCAAGGAGATGGAACGGACCGGGCGCTATTCCCCGCTGGAGCAGATTCAGCTGGCAGTAGGGCTCCCGCCGGAACATTACGGCATGTTGAGGGATAAATTTGCCCAGTATTTCAAGAGAGGAATCATTAAATTCGCGTACAAGGACAAGCCGTATACGGTAATGATAGACCGGGTTATGGTATTCCCGCAGGCCTATGCGGCTGTAGTGCCTCAGAGCAGTCTGGTAGTGCATACACTCCGCATTTTTATTATTGATGTGGGAGGCTATACAACGGATGTGCTGCTCCTTCAGAACGGCAAGCCGGATCTTCAGTTCTGCCGTTCGCTGGAAACTGGCATTATTACGATGAATAATGAAATCATCCGAAAAGTTGGCGCCCTGCATGATATGCTGATTAACGATGAACATATCACAGCCGTTCTGCAGGGAGAGGACAGCGTCATACTTCCGGATGATGTGAAAACGGCAATTTATGAAGCGGCGAAACAGCATGCGAATGATATTCTGAACGGTCTTCGTGAGCTTCAGGTAGACCTGCGTGCAAATCCTGCGGTGTTTATCGGAGGGGGCAGTATCCTGCTCCGCCCATTTTTTGAAGCGTCCAGGCTGGTGGCAAAGGCGGATTTTGTGGAGTCCCCTAATGCAAATGCCATTGGATATGAAATGCTGGCAAGGAAACAGCTTTCCCTTCGCCCTACCGTATAATGGGCGGAGGACTGTATCATGAAGAAAGACGGACGATATCGCTTTACCCTTCAGTTTGGATCGGATTCAGAGGAGCAAATCCGTGTGGGCGAATTTCTTGAAAGCCTGGGTAACAGGAAAAGCGCTGTTATGGTAGATGTGCTGAACGAGTATCTTTTGTCCCATCCGGAATTACAAGAAGCACATTGTAAAATAGAAGTAAAAGTTGCTTCCGGTTATAATCAGGATAAGATGGAGCAGATTATACGGAAGATTGTGGAAGAACGGATTGCTAAAATGCAGTTGGCTGAAATCCAGGCAGAAGCTTCACAGGATGGAATCCCGGAAACAATGGAAGATGATATTGCACAGATGCTGGACAATCTCGATTTGTTTCAGTAATGCTAATAGTGGACCTGCTAAAGCTATGGCAGGTCCATACGCTTTATTTATAAAATAAGTCCACAAAAATTCTGTAAATTCCACTTATAGTGCGTATATTGGAATGGCACATTCTTCAATTCCAGTATAGGCTGTTGTAAAATAATGATGTAAGGAGAAGATGGAACAGTGGACTACATAACTTTAGGAAAAAATGTAAGGAAGTATCGCTTGATACTTGGATTCAGCCAGGAGGATTTAGCAGATAAATGCGAGTGCAGCAACAGCCATATTGGCCAGATAGAGAATGCCCGCGGCATTCCCAGCCTGGATATGGTAGTGAGGATAGCAAACTCACTCTCTGTGACGGTGGATCAGCTGCTGAAGGAATCCTACTCGAATCCGGAAGTAGTATACCTGCGTGAAATCGCAGGACGCATTGAGAAATATCCGGTCGCAAGACGGATTCAAGCCTGTGAGGGGTTAATGGCTTATCTTGATTCACTTGAGAAATTCAGCCAGTAATTGAATACAGACATTTGAGTCTTACAGAGAAACAGGATGTGACTCATATATGCGAATAGAACCGAAAATAGCATTCGGTTGATTATTCATGCTTAATGAACGGCTATGCCACACGAAAGTGCGGTATGGTCGTTTTTTGCTTGCCTAAAAATCATAAATCGGACTTTAATTGAAAGCCTTGTAGTTTTTAGGCGGGAGAACATAAACCACAAATCAGGCATGCCATCATGGTATGCCTGATCCACTGCTATGGTGGCGTGCCTCAACAAAAAGGAGGCACAATGATGAACCATCAGCAGGATTATGAAGATGTATTAAGGGCACGGTTTACGAAATGGCTGGATATTGTTATTTATCGGGCTAAACTCAAGTATCTGCGGAAGGCGGAGATAAAGCTTGAGACAGTTTCATTTGAGGAGTTGCCGGAGAGCAGCCAGCCGGTATATGAAGACAGAATGAGGCTAAACGATTCAAAGTCGGATTTTGATTTTGAGGAAGAACGGCTTGCCGACGCTTTTGCAAAACTTCCGATAAGGAGACAGAAGATTCTGACGATGCTGTTTGTGGAGGAGAAAAAGCCGGAAGAGATTGCAAAAGAACTCAACTGCTCTGCCCAGCATGTGTATGATCAAAGGTATCAGGCTTTGAAAAAGCTGCGTATAGAATTGTCAAAGGAGGGTGGCGAAAAATGAAACCGGAGGAATTTCGCAGGATTTTGGAAGAGGCTATTGCGGGCAGCCATGAAGCCTTGGAGAGAATTTTTGAGCTATATGACCCATTGATCAATAAGCACAGCCGGGTAAACGGCAAGCTTGACGAGGATTTGAAACAATACATATTGATACATATAGCCCTCAATATTTCAAAATTTGATATTTAGGAGGAAGCGGCTCTGGATTTTCGGAGCCGCTAAATTTTTTCATGGAGATTCGAGATGTGGAAGATAAGACGGCTTTATATAAGTGAAGGCATCCCCATGCCACGGCACCTTGACAATTGCATAGCTTTCAACTCTACAATCCCGGTCTGGGGAGCGGCTATCCGTCTGCCTGGTCAGCAGAACCATGAGCACTGATATGTGGGCAGCACCTGCATAACGCGAAAATCCATCCGGGGATAATGAGACTTCCGTAATTCGCGGCCCGGCCATAAAGAAGGCGGGGAGATGAAATTTCTATGGACCTGTTCGCTGCAGGCAGAGTGTGAGGCATTTATATAATTGCGAAAACAATGGAACATACGAGTACAAGACTTGGGTTTTTGAATTGAGTCGGTTATTATTGAATTATATGGAGGAAATAAATGGGACATAAATACCAGGATGTTGAGACTACAAAAAAATATGCAAAGAAATTTGTAAGGTACAAAGAAGGAGCAGAAAAATACAGCCTTGGGTTAACAAAATTTCAGGAATTGGCTAAAGAGGCAAAGGCTGTGTATAAAATTGACGGTATAGCGCTGGTCAACTGTGAGATTTTTGAGAAATTTCTGGAAACCTTCCGCGAGTATTGAGAATTGAAGTTGGTAAATAAATTGTGAAATTTAGATGGGACAGGCATTCAGGGCTTGACTTTCTGTCTTACAATAAGTATAATATCAAATATGTGGAGGTAGCGATGTTATGAAAATGGGTAGACCGAAAGAGGATAACGCAAAGCGAAAATCCATTACTATCCGGTTGTCGGAAGACGCCCACAGGAAATTGACAGAGTATGCTGCTGAACACAAGATGACAATGACAGAAGTTGCCCTGCGAAGTTTGGAGGAGTATTTGTCCAAACACAGTTGAGTGCTGTTAGTCCCTTTTTCATTTTTTGAAGGAGGAAAGAATATGGCTAAAGCACGAAAAGACGAGCGTGGCAGAGCGCTCAGGAAAGGAGAGGTACAGAGAGCGTCAGATAAGCGTTATATGTATACCTACACTGACCCGCAAGGTCGGAGAAAATTCATATATGCGCAGGATTTAGCGACGCTAAGGGAAAAAGAAAAGCAGTTAATGAAGGATCAGTTGGATGGGCTGGATTTGTATGTTGCAGGGAAGGCCACATTGAATACTACCTTTGATCGCTATATGTCTACAAAACATGATTTAAGAGCGACCACACAAAGCAACTATATTTATATGTATGATCGCTTTGTCAGAGAGACATTTGGCAAGAAGAAAATTGCAGACATTAAGTTTTCAGATGTACTTCAGTTTTACCTCTATTTGCTTGACGAGGGAGAGTTGTCGATTAGTACCTTGGATTCTATTCATACGCTGTTGCACCCGACATTTCAACTGGCGGTAAGAGATGAAATCATCCGTAACAATCCGTCCGATGGAGTTATGAAGGAAGTCAGTAAAGGTAAGACAAGGGGCGTTCGACATGCTTTGACACTTGAACAGCAGAGAGCCTTTATGGATTATATCGCTAATCATCCTGTATACTATCATTGGTGGCCGCTGTTTGCTGTGCTGCTTGGGACAGGATGCCGTATCGGAGAGGCACTTGGGCTTCGATGGGAAGACCTCGATTTTGAGAATCGGATTGTCAGTGTGAATCACAGCATTGTTTATTATCCGATTGGAAAGTCAAGGACATCGGTTCAGAGAATATCTAAACCGAAAACGGAAGCGGGAATACGAACAATTCCGATGCTTGATACGGTGTATGATGCTTTCCGGATGGAGAGAGAAGAGCAGGAGGAAAGCGGATTTAATGAAACCGAGATTGATGGAATGAAGGGATTTGTTTTTGTCACACGGTTTGGGTCTGTCCCGAATCCTCAATCGGTTAACCGTACAATCAAGCGAATTACCAGCAATTACAATGCAGAGGAAACTGTGAATGCAAAGAAAGAACGGCGTGAGCCGGTTATACTGCCGGATTTTTCCTGTCACCATTTAAGGCATACCTTCTGTACCAGGTTATGCGAAAATGAAACAAACTTGAAAGTGATTCAGGCAATTATGGGACATCGGAACATTGAAACAACGATGGACATATATGCTGAAGCTACGGATCACAAAAAGCAGGAGTCTTTTAATAGGCTGTCGAAATTGGATATCTTTTAAGAAGGGTTTTGGCGTTATAAGGCTGACAACAAAACCCCTGCGATGACAGCAGTTTGACAACAAATTTGCGTTTTTCCTGATGTGATATGAAGCAATACGAATTAGGAAAAAATACAGAAATATAAGGATTTGAATCAATATGAATAAGGTTGAATTTGGCGCGGAACTATTCCCCACAATGAAGCCCCTGGACGGTCAAAAAGATTCCGGCAAGGCCGATGAAAAGTCGA
>OLPA01000025.1_pt1 | contig 113715 bp, 125 predicted proteins | sample 1672811 | NCBI WGS metagenome assembly OLPA01 (sample SAMEA3136726, study PRJEB25190) | human gut metagenome | biome: human gut; feature: human-associated habitat; material: faeces | place: Austria | collected 2013
TTAGGGAAGGAATTATACGGAAATGGATAAATTGATAAAATTAACGGATGATGTGGCTAAGCTTTGGACGAATTATTCTTCCGCTTATCTGACAGGTGTTCGTAATACTTTGATTCTTGCAATTGTGGCAACTGTAATCGGATGTATTATCGGACTGGCATGTGGAATCTTAAATACCATTCCATATTCAAAGCAGGATAATATTGTGAAACGGTTTTTCCTGAAACTGATTCGTGTGATTATTCGAATCTATGTAGAAGTATTCCGAGGAACACCTATGGTGCTTCAGGCAACTTTCATCTACTTTGGTTTACCGTATTTCACAGATGCACAGATGCAATTCAAGGGCTACAGCGGAATGTGGATCGCAGCAATTATCGTTGTATCGATTAATACAGGCGCCTACATGGCAGAATCTGTCCGTGGAGGAATCATGTCAGTAGATTCCGGTCAGACAGAAGGTGCTAAGGCAATTGGTATGACACATGTTCAGACCATGTTATATGTAGTGTTACCGCAGGCAATCCGTAACATCATTCCGCAGATTGGCAACAACCTGATCATCAACATCAAAGATTCCTCGGTACTGTCCGTAATCGGTGTTATCGAGCTGTATTATGCGGCAAAACAGACAGCCGGAGCTTATTACTGGTGGTTTGAGGCAATGACTGTAGCGATGGTACTCTATCTGATCATGACCTTTGTCTTTTCAAGACTTCTGCGCTTCTGGGAGTCCAAACTGGACGGACCGGCAAGTTTTGATCTGGCAACGACCGATCAGCTGGCACATACGAGCGGAAATTACAGTTATCCGGGAGAAGGAAGCTTTGACAAAGAGAGAAATATCGAAACTGATGTGAACGGAGGAAGAGACAAATGAATAGAGATGCGATTCTGGAAGTAAAACACCTGTCCAAATCTTTTGGTGCCAACGCCGTTCTCAAAGACATTGATTTTGTTGTACATCCGGGCGATGTGACATCGATCATCGGTTCTTCCGGTTCCGGCAAATCCACACTGCTTCGCTGCATCAATCTTCTGGAGACACCGACCTCCGGGGATGTGGTATTTCATGGAGACAGCGTGGTGGATAAAAAGGTCAATGCGGCAGCATACCGTGCAAAAGTAGGCATGGTATTTCAGCAATTTAATTTATTTCCACATATGTCAGTGATACAAAATATTATGCTGGCTCCCATGAAGGTTCGGGGAATAAGGAAAGAAGAAGCCTATGAAAGAGGAATACAGTTACTTCGCAAAGTTGGACTTGAAGATAAAGCAAAATATAAGCCAAACCAATTGTCAGGAGGTCAGCAGCAACGCGTAGCCATTGCGAGAGCGCTTGCGATGAAACCAAAAGTTCTTTTGTTCGATGAGCCGACTTCTGCACTGGATCCGGAAATGGTTCATGAGGTGCTGGATGTCATGAAAGAAGTGGCGGAAGAAGGTATGACTATGGTAGTTGTTACGCATGAAATGGGCTTTGCCAAAGAAGTGGGTACAAGAATACTCTTTTTGGACAGCGGGATGATTTTGGAAGAAGGAACTCCGGAGGAGATTTTTAAAACCCCGAAAGAAGAAAGGACAAAATCTTTCCTGGCTCAAGTATTGTAAGGTGAAATATTATTTATCATTGACTCTATCTATGATTTGTGGTAATGTTAATTCGTGTCCGAATGGGGCAAAGTAGTAATATTTTTAGGAGGAACATTTTATGAAAGGTACAGTTAAGTGGTTCAGTGCAGACAAAGGCTTCGGCTTTATTGAAAGAGAAGAAGGCGGCGACGTTTTCGTTCATTACTCTGCAATTCAGACAGAAGGATTTAAAACACTGAGTGAAGGTCAGAAAGTAGACTTCGATATCATTGATGGTGCAAGAGGTCCTCAGGCTGCTAATGTAAAAGTGGTAGACTGATCACTTACTGAAGCTATAAAGCGTAGGTTTTTGATTCAAAAAGCAGGATCAAATTTTGATTCTGCTTTTCTATTGCCATTTAGTAAATTTTTCTTCTACACAGTTAATGTTTGGAGAGCATTTTATAAATAATTGGTATAATTAGCAGCAATTGTAATTTTCATTTTACATTCGTATCAAATACATTCAAATATCTAATAAAATAGACATCTAACCGATTATTATCAATTTGAAAATTTAGAGGAATATACTATAATAACTATAAAGAGCAGTACATAAATTGCTCATTCGTGAAAGGGGGATTTATTTATGGAATTGACAGTTAGAGGGAAAAATCTTGAAATCACAGAAGCTTTACGTACTTATGTAGAAAAACACACTGGAAAGATACAAAGATATTTTGATAAACCGATTAAAATCAATGTACTCCTTAGAATTTCAAACATGACTAAAACCTGTGAAGTAACTGCATTTGTGGATGGTGTTATTCTTCGTGGTGTTGAAAAATCTGATGATATGTATAAGTCTATTGACTTGGTTTTTGACAAGGTCGAACGTCAGATTCACAAATATAAAACCCGTTTGGCCAAACGTTTTAAAGAATCTAATGTTCTAAACAAACAGTTTGTCAGTGAGAAAGAATCCGTACCAGGCGAGAGTGAATTTGAGATTGTCAGACAAAAGCGTTTTACTATTAACCCAATGTCTCCGGAAGAAGCTATTTTACAAATGAATTTATTGGGGCACAATTTCTTTATGTTTTTTAATTCTGAAACAGAAGCGATGGCTGTCGTTTATCGCAGAGATGACGGAAAATACGGTTTAATTGATGCTGCAAAATAAGAATTAAATGAAGTGATTGAAAAAGGGCGGTTTTATCCGCTCTTTTTTGACTATATGTCTATGTTTTGCTAAAATATACTAGATATTCGTGTAAATGAAAATTGTTTTTGCTGGTAAGATAAGGAGTATTTTAATGTTCAATAAGTTTTTTGACCGTTTATTTAACGGTTCCAATGAACGTGATATAAAGAAAATGCGGCAGCTTGTGGAAGAAAAAATCAACCCGCAGGAATCAGCATTGAAGAAACTGAGTGATTCTTCTTTGGCAAATAAGACTAATGAGTTTAAGGCACGACTTGCAAAAGGTGAGACTTTGGATGATATTCTGCCAGATGCATTTGCTGTCATAAGAGAAGCTTCCCGCCGTGTGTTAGGAATGAGGCAGTTCGATGTCCAGCTTATCGGTGGTATTATTCTGCACCGTGGCAACATTGCAGAAATGGGTACGGGAGAAGGCAAGACTCTCGTCGCTACGGCACCGGTATATTTGAATGCATTAGAGGGCAAAGGGGCTCATGTTATTACTGTCAATGACTACTTGGCTAAGCGTGATAGTGAATGGATGGGGCAAGTATATAAATTCTTAGGATTATCGGTTGGCCTTATTGTGCATGATTTGGATTTTGAACAACGAAAAATTGCTTATAATTCAGATATTACTTATGGGACAAACAATGAATTCGGGTTTGATTATTTACGTGACAACATGGTGAGCAGTTTGGATCAAATGGTACAGCGGCCTCTCCATTATTGCTTAATTGACGAAGTAGATAGTATTCTCATTGATGAGGCACGTACGCCGCTTATTATTTCTGGCCCGGGCCAAAAATCTACAGATAATTATTATGTGATGTCTAAATTAGTTCCTCAACTTAAATTAGGAGAGGATTATACCATTGATGAAAAACAGAAAACTGTTGCACCGACTGAAGCCGGCGTGTCAAAAATGGAAAAAATGCTTAAGGTCGATAACCTTTATGATACAGATAATCTGGAACTGAATCATCTTTTTGTACAAGCACTGCGCGCACAGGCCATGATGGAGCGTGACCGTGATTATGTCGTTAAAGATGGAGAAGTTGTTATTGTTGATGAGTTTACAGGACGATTAATGTATGGCCGCCGGTACTCCGATGGACTACATCAAGCTATAGAAGCAAAAGAAGGATTGCAAGTACAACGTGAAAGCCAAACCTTAGCAACGATCACATTTCAAAACTATTTCAGAATGTATGATAAACTGGCAGGCATGACTGGAACGGCGAAAACAGAAGAACAGGAATTTATTAAAATCTACGGACTTGAAGTTTTCCAAGTTCCTACCAATAGACCTGTCCAACGAAAAGATCTGCCTGATGTTATTTTTAAGACGAAACGTGGCAAGTACAGGGCGGTTGTCCGTGAAATTGAAAGGCGCCACGCTACCGGGCAGCCAATGCTTATTGGTACAACGTCTATTGAACAGTCGGAACAACTGAGTCATATGCTGAAAGAGGCTGGTATTGTCCATAATGTATTAAATGCGAAATATCATGAACTAGAAGCACAAATTGTAGCACAGGCCGGGCAAAAAGGCCAAGTTACTATTGCGACCAACATGGCCGGTAGGGGAACTGATATTGTTTTAGGTGAAGGAGTATCCGAGCTGGGAGGTTTGGCAATCATCGGTACAGAACGTCACGAAAGCCGAAGGATTGACAATCAGCTGCGCGGACGTGCGGGCCGCCAGGGAGACCCCGGTTCCAGTCAATTTTTCTTGTCACTTGAGGATGACTTGCTCCGCATCTTTGGTGGAGATAACATCAAGAAGTTCATGGAAAAAATGGGACTGGAAGAGGATGAAGAAATCAGAAGCAGTATGGTTTCAAGCGCTATTCAGAAAGCCCAAAAACGGGTAGAGGAAAGAAACTTTGATATCCGAAAATATGTGCTTGAATATGATGATGTTATGAATCAGCAGCGTAAAGTTGTTTATGAACAACGTCGTAAAATCCTTGAAGGCCAGGATATGAAAGACCAAATTTTAAATATGGTAGACATGCTTATTAATCATGGACTGGAAACATATGCGAATCCGAAGCTTTATCCGGAAGAATGGGATTTTGATGCACTGATAAAATATTGTGAAAAGTATTTTCTTGCCCCCGGTGAAGTTAAACTTGATGAAATTGAGAATATGAGCCGCGAAGAAATTGGGCGGAAACTTATGGATATCGCGCATGAAACCTATGAAGCAAGGGAAAAATCCATTGGATCTTCCATGATGCGTGAATTGGAAAAGGCTGTCATGCTTAAGGTTGTTGATTCCAAGTGGATGGAACACTTGGATGATATGGATATGTTGAAAGAAGGAATTGGACTTCGTTCATATGGGCAGCGAAATCCGATTGTTGAATATAAGGTGGAAGCATTTAATATTTTCAGTGAAATGCAGCAGTCTATGATTGAAACAATCATTTTATATCTCTATCATATTCAAATCCAATTTACACCGAGTCCGGAAAATGATGATCCTTCTAAAAAAGAAAGAATTGATTCTTCTGTGAATAATTCTGAAGTGAGCGAAAATGATAAATGATAATTTTTAATAGATAAAACTGAAAGCGAGATGATTAACAGATGTTGGAAGATTTGAAAAAAACATTGACAGAACTGCTTGAACATGAAAAAGAAATAAGGGATTCACTTTGACTTACCTCAATTAGAGGAGAAAATTAGAAGTTATGATGTAGAAATGAGTGATCCGTCTTTTTGGGAAAACGGAGACCATGCGAAAGAAATATCTCAAAAAGCTACTGAAGCAAAAGCTGCTTATGACACGTATACCCGCCTTTTTGCACGTGCAGAGAGCATAAAAGAATTGCTCGATATGGCCATTGAAGAAAATGACCAGGACATGGAAGGTGAACTGGAAGAAGAGATCAATGAGCTAAAAGATATATTAGACAAGAAGGAAATAGAACTGCTCCTAAACGATGAGTACGATGCGAATGATGCAATTATTACTTTTCATGCCGGGGCAGGTGGCACGGAAGCACAGGACTGGACTGAAATGCTGATCCGCATGTACATTAAATGGGCGGAGTCAGAGGGGTTTGTGCTGGAAGAATTGAACATGCTTCCCGGAGATGAAGCGGGTGTCAAAAGTGCAGAGTATATGGTTCGTGGGAAATTTGCCTATGGTTTATTGAAATCCGAGAAAGGCGTTCACCGCTTAGTTCGTATTTCTCCTTTTGACGCGGCAAAGCGGAGGCATACCTCTTTTTCTGCGGTTGATGTAATGCCTGAAATTGGTGACGATATAGAAATTAATTTGAATATGGCTGATGTACGTGTTGATTACTATCGTGCAAGTGGTGCAGGCGGTCAGCATATCAATAAAACAAGTTCTGCAGTGCGAATGACACATATTCCCACGGGAATTGTTGCAGCCTGTCAAAATGAACGTTCCCAGTTTCAAAATAAAGAACAGTGCCTGCGTTTGCTGAAAGCAAAATTGTTTGAACTGGAAATGCAGAAACGCGAACAGGTAAAAAAGGGGATTGAAGGTGAACAGCAGGCCATTGAATGGGGAAGTCAAATACGTTCTTATGTATTCCAGCCGTATACATTGGTGAAGGATAATCGTACCGGTATCGAAACGGGAAACATTCAATCAGTTATGGATGGAGGATTAAACCCATTCATTGAGGGATTCTTGAAGCATAAGAAGTTTAATAATGCGTAGTCCTTATCCCCGATTAATTTGAAGGATTGATTATGATAAAAACTTATCCGCATAATATATTTAAGATATTGGCCGCAATAATACTTCTCGGGGTAATAGCGGCGGGATACATTTCATGGCAGCGATACAATGTAGAAGCTCATGCGACTACTGTTGAAATGGTTTATGATTATAACAACATTTTAGAAAGCGCGTCTGTCGAAAGTACATCTGCAGACGAGCTCTTTTCCCTGTATAAAAGAAGTGGCATTACATCATTGGCTGTATATGATGAAACGCCGAAAAAACTTGCGGATCATGGATATATTGCAGTATATCATGGCTCAGAGCTTATATCGCATATGTCTAATCCGCTTATTCGTGGAAATCGTATTTATATTGCATCTACGAATACTTCTGAGGGTATAGAATATTTTGACGAACTCAAAGGGCAATTGAAACGTCTTTTAAGAAAAGATGATTTTCATATTATTCATTTAAACAACGAAGAATTGCTTGAAATAAATGCCAACTATGAACGCTTTTTAAATATGCCGCTTGGTATATTTAAGACTACTGTAAAAAAGGTGGAACAAACCGGATTATACATAGTTCTTCGGCCGATGAATGTTCCACATGCAACTCGTGAGGACATAGATCAATTTTTTAGTGTGGTTGATTCATCGGGAAAGATTAGTGCCATACTTTTCCAAGGAAAAGAAGCACTTGGTTACCCGGCACAATTGGAATATTTGTTGGGCGGACTCAAAGAGCGCCATTTACCTGTCGTTTTAATTGAAGCACAAAACCAACTCGGGTTTGAACGGCAGGAGGGAACTTTAACATTGTCCAATAAAGACGGCTATAATACTGTTCGTTTATATGCGATGTCTAAAGATGAATTGATTAAACTGGATCCTAAAGAAGCCGCATCACGTTTCTATGTCAGTACCATAGAACGTAATGTCCGGATGAATTTATTCCCTTCATATAAGTTTGCTGCCAATGGAGAAACTTTATCAGAGACAAATGCGCGATATATACACGATGTGACAAACCGGTTGGAAAAACATGGGTTCAATATCGGAAAAGCTTCCGTGATGGAGCCTTATTTCCCATCACGGATACTCCGAGCTGCATCTATAGCTGGAGCAGCCTCTCTTTGCGTGGTAGCAATTCTTTTAATTGTACCTTTTTTAGTTAAGTATGCATGGCCTATAGAAGTCATAGTATTCCTATTCACGCAGACCCTATATTGGACTGGTTATGAGGCCATTCTTCGGCAAGCTCTTGCATTGGGATGTGCGGTTGGTACACCTGTTATCGTGATGTCTTTATTTATGGATTATTGCGTGCAGAAAAAACAAAGTGCTTTTAAAAATATCGGATGGGGACATTTATTTATTGAAGCTGTATTGCTGCTTTGGGGATGCGGAATATTATCCTTAATCGGAGCAATTTATATCAGCGGGATCTTAAGTGATATCCGATTCTTTTTGGAGATGAATATCTTTAGGGGCGTTAAGTTAACTTTTATACTGCCTCTTATTTGTGTTTCTCTTATTTATATTCAAAGATTCCCGTTTTTTGGCAAAGTAGTTGTAACTGATAAAGATTTCATCGGTTTTGTAAAGAAATTTTGCCAAATTGACATTAAATTAGGCGTATTGGCACTTATCAGCCTATTGGGGATTATCGGATTTATATTTATCGGGCGCAGCGGAAATAATGGGGCACCTGTACCTTCGTTTGAAATTTCATTAAGACGTTTTCTTGAAGATATTATGTATGCCCGCCCACGGGAAAAGGAATTCCTGTTCGGGCATCCAGCCATTTTAGCATCATTGGCTGCACTTTATCATCGGTGGCCACAAATTTTACATTATTTTTTAGTTATTGCGATAACGATCGGACAGGGATCCATGGTTGAAACATTTGCTCATATGAGAAGTCCTTTTATCTTAAGTCTAATTAGAGGTATTGATGGATTAGTCGCAGGAACAGCAGTAATGATTATCGTGTTAGCCGGACTCATTATTCTGACACATATAACCGAGTTTTTCGGAGAACGTTATGGAAAAGAATAATATCGTAATTTCCGGATACTATGGATTTAGCAATGCCGGAGATGAGGCCATGTTGTTTGCTGTTCTTCGTGCATTGCATTATGATCCAAAACGTATGCGAATCACTGTTATATCCGGTGATCCCAGACGTACAGAGAATACATTTCGCGTTCATGCGGTATCCCGCTTTGACGGATATTCGATTTTGAAAAGTGTTTATCAATCCGATTTGTTAATCAGCGGCGGCGGAAGCCTGCTTCAGGATGTGACAAGCTGGAAAAGCATGATGTATTACCTGAGTATTATAGGGATGGGAATATTTTTCCGAAAGAAAGTATTTCTTTACTCCCAAGGAATAGGACCGGTCAGATATCATTGGGGACGATGGATTTTGCGTACAGTAATGAACCATGTTGATGCTATAACCGTCCGTGATAGTGAGTCAAAATTTTTTTTGGAACAACTTGGTGTAAAAAACAGGATTTATTACACTGCGGATGCAGTCTTATCCCTATCTCCGGTACCGCATGATATAGGAAGAGAGATTTTAAGAAAGAATCATATTCCCACGAATAAAAAATTGATAGGCATTTCCATTCGGCGGTGGATGAATACTGAAGTATGGACGGAGCAACTAAAAAACTACATTATCAAAATAAACGGGAAAGAAGAATATAATTTTGTCTTCATTCCCATGCAGTTTCCGGAAGACTACAAAACAGCAAAAGAATTCTGTGATAAAATCCCACACACGTTCATCCTTTCCCATTCATATGGAACGGAGGAGTTAATGTCCCTTATCGGGAATTTGAATCTTCTTATTGGAATAAGGCTTCATGCCCTGATTTTTGCGGCTTTAATGCATGTTCCTTTTATTGGTATTTCCTATGATCCTAAAATAGATAGTTTTCTGCAGGCAGTCAATGAAAAAGCAATATTTGGATTAGATGATTTTGATGAAGACAAGTTGTGCGTAAAATCTTCCCAATTATTAGCTTTGCCCAAAGCGGCCTATAATTGGGAAGCTGTAGATATACTCAGAAATAAAGCATGCGAAACAATAAAAATCTTAGAAGAAGTTGCTCAACCAAGGGGGTAAATGATGAATCAACTAACCATGGAAGAAATAAAGTTACTTAATGAAAAAGCAAAAAATATCAGAATCGACATTTTAAAGGCCATTACAAAGGCAAATTCTGGGCATACCGGCGGCTCTCTTTCTATTGCGGATCTACTGACATTACTTTTTTTTCATGAGATGAATATCAATCCGGCAAATCCCAAGATGGAAAATCGAGACCGTCTGGTCATATCCAAAGGACATGGTGCTCCTGCATTGTATGCTGTTTTAGCCGAGAAAGGATATTTTTCTAAAGAAGAACTGGATTTTTTGCGGCAGATTAATCATATGCTGCAGGGACACCCCGATATGAAACATACCCCTGGTGTGGATATGACAACCGGATCACTGGGACAGGGATTTAGCGCTGCTTGCGGAATGGCACTGGCTGCCAAAATGGATCATGCGGATTGGCGTGTTTATACTATATTGGGAGATGGTGAGCTTGAAGAGGGGCAAATTTGGGAGGCGGCGATGTATGCGGCTCATTACAAATTAGATCATCTGACCGCTTTTATCGATAATAATGGATTACAGATTGATGGAGCTATCACGGATGTAATGTCATCACTTCCCATTGATAAGAAATTCAGTGCTTTTGGATGGCATGTTATTACTGTGAACGGGCATAATATGGCTGAGCTCCATAACGCAATTGAAGAAGCAAGAAATATTAAAGGAAAACCCACAATGATTATTATGAAAACAGTTAAAGGAAAGGGGATTCCCGAAATAGAAGGGAAAGCATCCTGGCATGGAAAAGCACCTTCAAGTGAAGAATGTGAGCGTTTTGTGAAAATGCTGGAGGCGGAATAATGGGTAAAGCGACACGTGATGCATATGGTGAAACTTTAAAAAGATTAGGAAGCACTCATCCTGATATCGTAGTTTTAGATGCGGATTTATCAGAGTCTACAAAAACATCCATATTTGCAAAAAAATTTCCTGATAGATTTTTTGATACAGGTATTGCCGAAGAAAATATGATTGGTATCGCTGCAGGCCTGGCAACGACAGGAAAGGTTCCGTTTGCTTCCACCTTTGCCGTATTCGGTGCAGGCAGAGCCTACGAACAAATTAGAAATTCCATATGTTATCCGAATTTAAATGTAAAAATAGCTGTAACCCATGCCGGATTAACGGTGGGTGAAGATGGCGCTACACATCAGATGTTAGAAGATATAGCGCTGATGCGTGCATTGCCCAATATGACAGTTATAGTTCCGGCCGATGCCGCAGAAACAGAAGCGGCTGTAAGATGGGCAGCGGACTATAATGGGCCGGTATATATCCGTATGGGAAGAGCCAAATGTGATGATATCATGGATCCAAAGGTAATTTTTTCTCCCGGAAAGAGTGTTGTACTGAAAGACGGACATGATGTGGCTATCGTTGCTTGTGGGATTATGGTGTCTAAGGCACTTCGTGCTGCTGAAAGTTTAGAAGGAAAAGGGGTATCAGCCCGTGTAATTAATTTAAGCTCTATTAAGCCGATTGATGTCAAAACAATCATAAAAGCCGCGAAAGATACCGGTGCAATCCTTACTTGTGAAGAGCATACAATTATGGGGGGATTAGGAAGCGCAGTGGCGGAAGTGGTTTGCAAAAATAATCCGGTTCCAATGGGAATGGTTGGTACCGAAGATACTTTCGGTGAATCAGGAAAAGCAGAAGACCTTCTTGAAAAATATGGACTTACTGTTAAACATATTGAAGAAGAAGCTATTCGTCTCTTAGAGAGGAAATAAGAATGATTACTTTTGAAAATGTATCCTTGCAATATGATGCCAGACATACGGCGCTTCGTGATATAAATATACAAATCGGTAAAGGTGAATTTGTTTTTGTTGTTGGGCCAAGCGGTGCAGGAAAATCTACTTTTGTTCGAATTATTACTCACGAACTTGTTCCGGAACAAGGTACGGTGTTTGTTAATGGATTAAAAATCAATGACTTAAAACAAAGTAAAGTCCCTTATTATCGTCGTACTTTGGGAATTGTTTTCCAGGATTTCCGACTCTTAACGGAAAAAACTGTTTTTGAAAATATTGCTTTTGTTTTGCGGGTTACCGGAGCCAAAAGTGCGGAGATCCGTGAAAAGGTAAATCGTGTACTTGATCTGGTCGGTCTTAAAGGCCGAGCAAATGAACTGCCCACCAAACTGTCCGGCGGAGAGCAGCAGCGAGTCGCCATTGCAAGAGCTCTTGTCAATCAACCCGTACTTTTAATTGCCGATGAACCTACGGGGAATCTTGACCCTGTAACTTCTGAGGATATTATGAAGCTTTTTAATGAGATTAACCATATGGGGACAACTATTATCATGGTTACGCACAATAAAGAGCTGGTTAATTCCATGCATAAACGCGTTGTCAGCATAGAAGAAGGACATATAATAAGTGACGTAAAAAAAGGAGGTTATGATCTCCATGTTTAGTTCTTTAAGATATTTTTGGAGTGAAGCTTTCAAGTCGTTGTTTCGCAATCAATTCATGGCGATTGCCTCTGTACTTACCGTAACTGTATCTATGTTCATACTGGGCGGTTTTCTTTGCGTAGTGTTAAATATCAACCACATGGCATCCTACCTTGAAAATCAGGTAGAAATGACTGTCTATTTAAAAGAAGGCCTCCGGACAGAACAGGTTATGGATGTCGGCGCCCATCTCAAAAAACTTCCCGGCATAAAAGAAATCAGTTTTACGAATAAAGATCAGGCCATGGCAGATTTTAAAGAGCGCATGGGAAATCAGTCCGCTTTGCTGGATTCTATCAACGGGAATCCGCTTCCCGCCTCTTACCAGGTATCCTTTTATTCTCCGAATGAATTAAAAGCGGCAGTAGATATCGCTAAAACTTATTCATCGGTTGATGCAGTCCAATATGGACAAGATATCATTGACCAACTTTACAAAATTGCACAAATTATCCGTATAAGCGGGATTATGCTTATTTTATTTCTTGCCGGGGCAGAGTTATTTATTATTTCCAATACGATCCGTTTAACAGTTTTCGCGCGGCGTCGTGAAATACAAATTATGAAATATGTGGGGGCAACAAATGGGTTTATTCGTTGGCCGTTCCTTTTTGAAGGAATGATTATCGGTTTTATCGGTTCAAGTATCGCTTCACTTATTTTGTGGCTCGGATATAATGTCATATTGGATGAAATTGCTGAAGCAGGTTTAGTCTTTATTCCTTTAATATCACTATGGCCATTTATGATGTATGTTGTACTTATTCTGATGGCCGCCGGAATTCTGATAGGCGGATCAGGAAGTGCGATTTCGTTGCGTAAATATATGAAGGTCTAAAACATGAAATATAATCGTTGTATGTCGGCAGCTTTAATTTCTGCAATACTTTTTGGAGCTGTCACGCCTGTTGCTGCTGATGAGTTGAATGACAAACTCCAGAATTTACAAGATCAAATAGATGAATCTCGTGCCAAGCAGCAAAGCTGGCAGGAGGTCATCAATGAAATAGCCGGGAAACTTCGTACTATACAAATAGAATTGGATGAAGCAAATCGAAAACTCAAAGCCATTCAGGCAGAACAGTCAGCCGTCAATTTACAGATAAAACAAACGGAAGAAGAGATTAAAAAAGCGGAAGCTTACCTGAAACAGCGCCAGGAAATTCTAAATAAGCGTGTACGGTCTATCTATATGTATGGACAATTAAGTTACCTTGAGGTAATTACCGGGGCAAAGAGTTTCAGTGATTTTGCGAACAGACTTGAACTTTTAAAACGGATCATTCATTCGGATTTTAACCTTATTATCGAAATACAGAAACAAAAAGCAGTAATCGAAGCGAAAAAAGCAGAACTTGAAGAACAGAAAGCCCGTTTGGATGCATTGGCGGCGGAAGCACAAAAGGCTCAAGATGAAGTTGTTGCAAAAAAAGCACAGCAGCAAAAAATCATGGATGAGGCAAGAAGTGAAAAAGAAGCTGCAGCACAAATGGAGGCAGATTTGATTGCTGAAAGTAATAATGTCCGTGAAATGATTCAAAACAGAATCAGGCAGCAGCAATCCGGTGGTATAGATACTCCTGTTGTACATGGAACGGGCGTCTTTATCTGGCCTTGTAATGGTCCGATTACCTCACCATTCGGATATAGGACGCATCCTATTTTCGGAACAACTATTTACCATGCCGGAATTGATATCGGTGTAGATTATGGAACACCAATCCATGCAGCAGATGGTGGTACGGTCATAGCGGCAGAATGGTATGGTGGATATGGTAATGCGGTTATTATTGATCATGGAAATGGATTGCAGAGCTTGTATGGGCATAATAGTTCATTAACCGTATCTGTCGGTGAAACAGTTTCACAAGGGCAGGTTATCGCTTATGCCGGATCCACAGGCTATTCCACAGGGCCTCATTGCCATTTTGAGGTTCGTCAAAATGGTGAGGCAGTTGATCCCATGGGTTATTTATAATGCTCAAGTTTGTTTTGAGAAATATGAATAAGATTCTGTTTTGGCTTGGATCTGTCATACTCACCGCTATATTGCTTGTTTTGGGCAGCTTGTACATGTTTACAGACTCTCCTTCTTCATTGATGAAATTTCTATTTACATATCAGGCTGTTAAAGAAAATTATTTTCATGAAGTAACTGATGACGTGCTTTTTGAAGGAGCTTCAAACGGGATGGTTTCCGCTCTGGATGATCCTCATTCAATGATTCTTAGCGGGGATAAATATGAAAGTTTCATGCAATCTACCAGTGGTGAATATGGTGGAATCGGTGTAGTTATAGGTGCCGATCAGAAAAATGTTACCCGGATTATTTCTGTGTTTCCCGGTAGCAGTGCGGAAAAAAATGGTTTACAGTCCGGAGATATTATTAAGCGGGTAAATAATGAAGATGTTTCAGCACTAAGTTTATCGGAAGTTTCTGACCGGGTCCGCGGAGAAGCGGGAACGAGAGTATCCCTTCTGGTTGAACGTGAAAATGAAGAAAAATTATTTTGGGTTGAACGCTCAAATGTTTCCATGCCAACAGTGCAAAGCCGTCTTATAGATAAAAACATAGGCTATATTCATATCTTTTCATTTGCAAAACATACAGATGAAGAATTTGAAAAGCAATTGGCAAGCATAAGGGCGCAGGGAGCTGATCGGTTAATTATCGATCTTCGGATGAATCCGGGTGGATTGGTTGATACGGTGATATCCATCATGAATCAGATATTAACCAAGGGCAGAGTTCTCAGCTACCACACCAGAAATGGCGATGACAGAACCTTTGATATCACAGGTATAGAAACTCCGCTACCGATGGTAATTTTGATTGATAGAAACAGTGCCAGTGCCTCTGAAATCTTGGCTGGCGCAGTGCAAGATAAAAAAGAAGGAATTATCATTGGTGAAACGAGTTATGGCAAAGGAACCGTACAATCCGTTATCCAAAATGGAAATAAGTCAGCGTTGAAAATTTCTATTGCAGAATATCGCACAGCTGCCGGGCGGATTATTGATAAAACAGGCATCACCCCTGATATTGCCATAAAGCAGACCGGACATGTTTTTAAGCAAGAAGATGACAACGTTCTTAAAAAAGCAATAGAAGTTTTATCTCAATAAACTGGAAGCTGCGAGCGAAATCATAGTAATAAATTTCGTTTACAGCTTTTATCTTCATAAGGAATCCTGAAAATATGACAGATAAAGTATTTTTCGGGTATAATAAAAGTAATCAATTATATAACAATGAGGTACTTATGTTTATAGACAAGGCGAAAATTATTGTAATTTCCGGTGCCGGCGGAGATGGTATGGTTTCTTTCCGAAGAGAGAAATATGTTCCCCGCGGGGGACCAAGCGGTGGCGACGGCGGTAAAGGCGGATCCGTTTTTATAAGAGCAACTCCTGAATTGAATACGCTTATGAATTTCCGGCGTAAACGAAAATTCGCCGCTGCAAAAGGTGAGAATGGCGGTGCCAAAGAAATGTTCGGCAAAAGCGGAGATGATATTTTTATTGACGTACCGCTGGGAACAATGGTATATGACCAAAGCACAAATGAACTTTTGGCAGATATAACACATGACAAACAAGAAGTTCTCATCGCTAAGGGAGGGAATGGCGGACGTGGAAATTCCCATTTTGCAACCAGTGCTGTACGAGCTCCTGCTTATGCAGAAAAAGGAGAACCTGGTGAAGAGAAAGAGATCCGCCTGGAATTAAAAGTACTTGCGGATGTAGGATTACTTGGATTTCCCAGCGTAGGCAAGTCAAGCTTGATCAGAAAGGTCTCCGGCGCCCGGCCGGAAGTAGCGGCTTACCACTTCACGACTTTGACACCCAGTCTCGGTGTCGTCAATCTTGATGAAATCAGATCTTTTGTAATGGCGGATATTCCGGGATTAATAGAAGGCGCCAGTGAAGGCACTGGTCTTGGGTATGAGTTTCTTCGCCATGTAGAACGAAGCAAGGTTCTGATTCATGTCCTTGATGCTGCCGGAAGCGAAGGACGGGACCCGTATAAAGATTTCCATATCATCAATAATGAGTTAGAAATATATAGTCCTGCTCTTGCAGCAAAAAAACAAATCGTGGCCGCTAATAAAATTGATTTGATTGCAGAAAGCAATATATTGCAGGAACTCCGCCGGAAAATAGAAGCAGAAGGCTATCAATTTTTTCCTATCTGTACATTAACCGGAGAAGGAATTAACCCTCTTTTGGAGGCTGCTTGGAAAATATTACAGGAAACACCTGCTGTGGAATTTGCACCAACGGAAATGACAATTATATATGAATCACCGAAAAATGAGTTTATTATTGAACAAGATCAGGGAGTATTTTCAATAAAGGGGAAACGTGTCGAAAAATTGATTGCCATGACCGATTTTGATAATCCGATATCTTTGCGGCGTTTTGAAAGAGCCTGGAAATTTATGGGACTTGATAAACTTTTGAAAAAAGAGGGTATTCAAGAAGGTGATACCGTGAATCTCTATGGTGTAGAATTTTCTTTTTCAGACAAGAAAGGATGCTCTGATATACCGGGTGAAAGTGAGGGCAAATCATGCTGACTGGCAAGCAAAAACAATATTTAAAAGGTACTGCAGTAGATTTTTCGGCTGTAGTTCAAATTGGTAAAGAGGGAATTACGGATAATGTAATCAACAGTGTAACCGAAGCACTGGCTGCCAGAGAATTAATTAAAGTTAAAATTAATCAGAATTCTGCCGAAAATATCCGTAAGGCAGCAAAACTCCTTTCGGAAGAATCGGGATGTGAAATCGTACAGATTATAGGAAGAAACTGTATTCTTTTCAAGCAGAAGGACAAAAAATCTCATTATGATCTCCCCTGAGAATATCGTAAAAGCTAAAAAGAAAAAACGAATAGTCATTAAGGTGGGAACAAGTTCCCTGACACAGCCCAATGGTAAAGTAAATATTTATTTTATTGATCATTTGGCACGACAGATTTCTGATTTAAGTAATAGAGATATGGATGTTATTCTTGTATCTTCCGGTGCGATCGGTATCGGCATGCCGGTATTGGGGTTTGAACATAAACCGGATTATCTTCCTTATAGGCAGGCATGTGCTGCAGTTGGACAGAATATTTTAATGGGTCTTTACGGCAAATGTTTTCACGATTACGGTAAAACCGTGGCACAACTTCTGATGACAAAAGGAGATGCACTAAATACCAAGCGGTATATGCATATGAAAGGAGCGCTTTCCGCATTGCTGGAATTAGGTGTAATTCCTATCATTAATGAAAATGATGCGGTTACAGTAGATGAAATAAAAATAGGAGATAATGATACCCTTTCCGCTATTGTCGCCAGTGTTGCAGAAGCGGATCTGCTCATTCTTCTTTCTGATATCAAAGGACTATATGATAAAGATCCCCATGAGTTTGCAGATGCGCACTTAATACATGATGTCCCCCATTTTACCAGGGAGCTTTTCAATGTTGCCGGTGGCGCCGGTTCTGCCCGCGGTACCGGTGGAATGTATACTAAACTGCTTGCAGCAGAAATATGTGTACATTCCGGTATAGATATGGTTATTGCCAAAAGTGATGCAAAGGAAATTTTACAGCGTATCATATCTGGGGAATCCATAGGTACTTTTTTTCATGCAGAAAATGTCCATCCACAAATGAAGCGAAGAGAAATCATTATCGGCTCAAATGTGAGAGGAAAAATATTTATTGATAAAGGCTGTAGTGAAGCTATATTAAACAAAGGTTCCAGTTTGCTTGCTATCGGTATTACAAAAATAGAGGGAATCTTCTCCGAGGGGGATGCAGTTTCCTTATTTTATGAAAACCATGAGATTGCACGAGGAATTTCACATTATGGAAGTGTTGAGCTGGCTCAAATCAAAGGCCTTCATACGAAAGAAATGAGAAATGCACTGGGCACTCCGCCACCATATGATACCGTTATTCATAGAGATAATCTATTGGTAATGCGTTAAAATGAATTTGACTTATAAGTTAAAGCGCTTGATATATTATTATATGTATACGCCAAAAGGAAAATTTGAACTCAGTCATATACGAAGTCTATTTCTTTTCATTTTGTTATGTGTAATTATTCTGGAAGTGATGTTGTATTTATGGCTAAATGCATAGGTGTATTTGGCGGTTCTTTTAACCCGTTACATATAGGACATCTCATTGTTGCAGAAGCAGCCTGGCAAGAATTTAACTTAGAACAGGTTGTATTTGTGCCAACCGGTGACACTCCTCACAAAAATATGCACCATATCAGTAAAATAGATCGCTTTGAAATGGTAAAGATGGCGATAAAAGAAAATCCTCACTTTTCTATTTCATCTATAGAAATAGAACGAAAAGGTCTTTCTTATACGGTGGATACTATTAAGCAGCTACATGCTGAATGGGGAAGTGAATATGATATATATTTCATCGCCGGAACGGATGCCGTTGCTGATATGCCAACGTGGAAGTATAATGAGGAATTACTTGATTCCTGTCACTTTATTTGTGCAAGCCGCCCAAGTTCTGAAGAAAGGATAAAACAAGCCGTTGCTTATTTTGGGAAAAAAGGCTGCGAAAAAATTCATTTTCTGCGTACACCTGAATTGGAAATATCATCTACTATTTTACGGAAGTGGATTGCTTCAAATCGTTCTGTAAAATATATGATTCCCGATTCGGTTATCCAGTATATTAATATTCATAATCTTTATAAGGATGAAGAATGAAACTAACAGATATAAAGAAAGACTTAAAAAATAGATTGTCTGAACGGCGGTATGTTCATTCGGCAGGAGTTGCCGCTTCTGCCTATATACTGGCTGAGAAATACGGATATAATCCAAAAAAAGCGGAATTAGCCGGTTGGCTCCATGACTGTGCAAAAGAAATGAAACTTGAAGAAATGCAGGGTATTATTGATGAACAAAATCTGCAAGTCGATGAATATATGCGTTCAAGTCGTGCCCTTTTGCATGGACCGGCTGGAAGCATCATGGCAAAAACTGTTTATGGAATAAAAGATAGAGATATCCAGAATTCCATCTTTTTCCATACGACAGGACGTCCTCAAATGGAATTATTGGATAAAATAATTTTTTTGGCAGATTATATAGAACCGAGTCGTGATTTTCCCGGCATAAATATTATCAGAAGGAATGCTCAAAAAAATTTGGATGCAGCCGTTTTGTCCGCTTATGACGCAACAATCCGTCACTTATTGGACCAAAAAGAGTATATCTATGAATTAACCTTTTTGGGTCGCAATGATTTAATTAAACACATGGGAAATAAATGAATAAACAGAGGAACATAAAAAGAAAAAGTAAAATTCGCTATGGAAAACTCTTCCTGTTTATAAGTGCGTTGGTTACCGTTTTATTTTTGTTATCTATGGCAATTTTTCGTGGAATTCATTATATTTTGAACGATTTTCATGGGGAAGATAATCCCAAACCAGTATATTACCTCCTTGTAGGAACAGATGCTCAATCTACAGCCCAAGCAGATTTTGTCATGATTGCATCTATCGATAGCAATTCTAAAAAGGTAACGCTAATCTCAATTCCGGGAAACACCAAGATTGGGAAAGATGAAAAAAACAATATGACATTGAAATCATCTTTTTCTGAAGGAAATGGGGAAGAAATACAAAGTGCGGTAGAAAATTTATTGCACATTAGAATTAGTCAATATGCAGTATTTGATTACCATGCCTTCAAAAATTTAATTGATAAAACCGGTAATATTGAACTGTATGTAGAAAGGCCCATGTCACACGATGACGAAAACGGCGTTTCAGATATTTGGCTGCACAGGGGATATCAGTCACTTGATGCGGAAAAAGCTTTATCCTATATGCGTTATATAGATGCTTTTGATGGCGAGATCGGTCGCATCCAACGGGAAGAGCGCTTTATTAAAGCAATGATTAGCCAAATGCAGAAAAACTTTTCCTTTGTAAATTGGCTATATGCAAAGTATTATTGGAAGGCGGCAGAAACAAATATAACCTCATCGGATGCAGCGTCTATTGCCTATGAATTAACTAAAATTCCTATAGAAGACATACGTTTCATCATATTGCCGGGGGAAATGCACAGAATAGATAAACAAAATATATGGATAGTAAACCCGGTGGAAATACAAAAAATTATTGGTGTAACTCTTGGACAGAGTAATGAGTAAGGAGAATATAAATTATGGAGAAAACGTTAGAATTAATTTGTGAAGCACTATCAAATAAAAAAGGGGTATTGATTAAAATATTGGACGTAAAAGATTTGACATCTATTGCAGACTATTTCATTATTTCATCTGTAATGAATAAAAAGCAGGCCCAGGCATCAGCGGATGAAGTGGAAGAAAAACTGGAAGAAGCCGGAATCAAAGCTATTCGCAAAGAGGGTTATCGGGAAGGGGACTGGATTCTCATGGATTTTGGAGATGTTATTGTTCATATATTTACCGATGAAGAGCGTCAGCATTATGACTTTGATTCACTTTGGAAGGATGCGCCTTCAGAGGATTATTCGCAAAATAAAAATGATAAATAAAATGATAAGCCCTGAAATAAACGTTCCTGCGCTGAAAGAAAATTCCATTGTAGAGCTTCCTGTATCCCGCATCGTGTCTTTTGGCGCATTTTTATCAGCACAAACAGGAAATAATGCCGATGATATCCTATTACATAATGGACAACAAACGTCTGAGATTAAAGAAGGTGATATCGTCAAAGTTTTTCTATATCACGATCCTAAACATCGCCTTACTGCAAGCATGAGACTTCCCAAACTTGAAATAGGGGAGGTCGGGTATGCAGAAGTCATTATGACTACTCGTTTTGGTGCTTTTGTTGATGTGGGAACCGAACGCGGGATATTTCTTCCTTATTCAGAAATGATTGAACCAGTTCAAAAAGGGCAGAAAATTTGGATAAAACTGTATGAAGATAAAACGGGACGTCTTGCCGTAACAACACATGTTGAAGAAGATATCAGACGTTTGGCACGTCCTTGCAAGGAACTCAACGTGGGTGATAAAATAACCGGAACTGTCTATAACATAACCCGACAGGGAATCTTTATTATAACAAGAGAACGGTGGATAGGATTCTTACATAACAGTAACATAAATACAGTTATCAAATTAGGCCAGGAGCTCATCGGAAGAATTACCTTTATTCGTGAAGACGGACATGTCAACATTTCTCTCCGCCAAACGAAAGAAAGGGAAATGAATCACGATATGGCAGTATTGATTGATTGTATGAATCAACATAATGGACTATTGCCATATACAGATAAAAGCGATTCTAAACTTATAAAACTCAATTTGAGGATGAGTAAGTCTGCATTCAAAAGAGCAGTAGGACATCTTCTGAAAACTAATCAAATCATAATGACTGAAGGTAAAATTCGATTAAAAAGATAACAAAAAAAGATGTGCCTGCAACAATCCGCAGATACATCTCTTTTTTGGTTATAAACAGGTGGCAATCAATAATGCCTGTATAAACCAATAACTTTCCCTCGAATCTTTACGTCTCGCGAAATAATCGGTTCATAATCATCATTTTCCGGTTGTAAACGAATATGATCAGCTTCGCGGAAAAAACGTTTAACCGTTGCGTCATCATTACCGACTAATGCCACTACGATATCACCATTACGAGCAGTTTCCTGTTCAGCAACAATCAAATAATCACCTTCTTGAATACCAGCGTTAATCATACTGTCTCCGCGGACAACAAGCATAAAACAATTAGTATCACTGCCAACCAATTCTGCAGGCAATGGAAAAACAGTCTCAATTTGTTCATCTGCGAAAACGGGATCACCGGCACGAACTGCACCGACCATAGGCATGGGAAGCATTTTCTTTCTATGCCAGGCCTGATCATTGATTACTTCAATAGCACGTGAACTGGATGGATCTTTTTTGATCATACCTAAATCAGAAAGACGTGACAAATATCCATGAACGGTGGATGTAGAACGCAAGCCAACTGCTGTACAAATTTCACGAACCGTGGGGGGAAATCCGTCCTCCCATGTCTTTTTGCGAATATAATCCAGTATGCTTCGTTCTCGAGTTGTTAATTCTCTTTGGAGACCTAATTTCTTGCCCAAGATTGGATACTCCTTTCACCTTTCATTTTAATATCAGGTAATTCTATAATATTTAATTTAATTATAACGTAATAAAATTAATAAATCAAACAAAAGTTCACCCTTATTGCGTTGTGGAGGAAAAGTTAGGGCTAATAACAAATCAAATATAGATTCCCTATTGACCAAACATTTATTCTATTATATTATTTATACAGAAAATATGTTCTGCAAAAATATGTTCTGTTTTGAGAGCAAAGGGGAAAATGATTATGGGTAAAGTTTTATTTTTATTTATCACAGCGGTCTTATTATGCGGTTGGGGAGTCAATGCATCAGTTCTATCGGACAATTATGTCTATAAAGAAATTATTATTAAAGAGAATGATACCTTATGGGATATAGCGGCAAAGGAAACCGATAACCGCATGGATATCAGAGAATACATATATACAGTTAAACGGTTAAATGCTATAAAAAATTCAGGTAACTTAGTTCCCGGTCAAACAATACGTTTGCCAATGATATCCAAGTAATTATATATGGAAAGCCAAGAACGCATGTTCTTTTGACATTTTGTGCTGTCATATGAACATACGTTCTTTATTTTTTTGAAATAAGAAGTCTCATCCTTTATCGTTCTTCTGAAATATCATTGTAATCGGGTTATTTGTAAATAAATCAGCTTCATTAATATAGTGCCGTACCATTTCAACAGAACGATGACGTGTCTGTTTCATAATTAGACGTTCTTCTACACCGTGAAGTGCTGCATAAGTTGCAAAACCGTGTCTTAAACTATGAGCACCATATAATTCAACAGGCAGGCCGATAAGCTCAATATATTTCTTTACAAGCAAATTAATACTTTTATCACTTAACCTGTGGGATGAAAGTCTTCCGTTTTTCAGGATTCTTCTGAATAATGGCCCGGAAGTAATTTGAGCCTCTTGAATCCATTTATTAAGAGCAACAATAGCGCACATATTAGGATTCTTTAAGTAGGGGATACCGACCTGTTGCCCGACTTGTTCCTGATCGGTTTTAGAATGTTTTAAGGTGACAATAATTCCCTGTGGATATCTGGTGATGTCTTCAAAATCCAAGCCGGAAAGTTCACTTCTTCTAAACGCCCCCAGGAAACCTAAGAGGAGAATCGCCTTATCCCTTATTCCTGACAGGCTGTCAGTATCTATGTAAGAAATCATTTGCTCCAATTCTTCCCAGTAAATAGGAGTCTTACCCTTTTGCATAGCACCCTTCGTCCGTGTAAGACCAATCATGGTTTCCCTGACAATCCAGACTCGACAGGGATTTTGTTCAGAAAATCCGGCTGCATTATAATTTTCTGAAATAGCGCTTATGCGACGTCTGATTGTAGAAATTTTTGCATAATCAGCTAAATCATTAATATAATTTACAATCGTTTCTACGGTGGCAGGGAAGGCCGATACCTTATGATATTTACACCAGTCACAAAAATCATTCCAGTCTGATTCATAAGCATCAACGGTATTTACCGCTTTTGTTTCGGAGAGCGTTTCTTTACTTTTATCAGACAGTCTTAAATTATCTTTTGTCTGGATGATATTCCGTAAATAAAAATGTTTTTCAGGCACTTACATTCCTCCATATATCAAAATAATATAGCCGTTTTAGTTCCGATAATTTAATGTTAATTATAAAGGCAGATAAACACAGGTTATATCGTTGGTTTGCCGTCCTGCTTGCCGTCCGTGGGGAAATGAAGACGGCAGATTATAGCGCTTTGTCCATCAAATCAGCGACAAGGCGCTTTCTTTTATCTAAAACATGAGAATAATATTTTGCGGTAGTCACGATGCTGTTGTGGCCAAGCTGCTTAGAAACCAATTCAAGATCGGCTCCTGCTTCAAGCATGTTGGTTGCGTATGTGTGGCGGAGCGTGTGGAAGGAGCCGAAACCAAAGTTGTTTTTGCACCAGGTATTAAAGTACCTTAAATCATCAGGGGTAATCATTTCTCCGTTTGGCAGGGCGCATACATAATTTCCGGCGGAATAGAAAGACCCGTATTCTTTCTTGAGATGTTCCTGTCTGTCGTGAATAAACAGAAGGATCCTGCGAAAGTTTTGTCCAAAGGGGGCAGTACGGACAGAAAAATTTGATTTCGGTAAATCCTGTATGGTCCATCCGGAATCATAAACAGCGGTCCGGCGGACAGTGATTTCATTCTTCTTCATGTTAATATCATCCCAAGCCAAGGCGCAGCACTCACCGATACGGAGACCTATATAATAAGCAGTGCATATGGCAGGGTAGAATTTATGTTCTTCATTAAATTTATCAAAAACCTTTTTCATCTGCTCGCGGCTGAACGTTTTAACCGGAGCGGGAGTATCTTTATAGACACGGGGAACGTGGATATTAAGAGCAGGACTGGTGGACAAAAACCGTCCAAAGTCTACGGCATATATAAAAGAACGTTTCAAAACAGCCACTAAGCAATTCAAAGAAGAGCGGGACAGCGAGGACTTCTTCTCGTTCAGGAAATTCTGCAGGAGCCGAGGAGTGATGCGCTTTAATTTATAAGAACCGAAACGGGGGAGAATATGAGACCTAATCAGGCTTTTATATAATTTGACAGTATTCGTTTTATAGCTGCCCTCTACTTCCAAAACTTCACGAATCCAAAGCGAATAAAAATCTTCCACAGAAATATTGGAAGCTATATCAAACGAACCAGCGCGATCTGCCTCAGCCTGTGCCTGTCGCCACATCTTATTTGTTTCTGCTTTAGAAATAGAGCCGGCACGCTCAATCTTCTTGCGGTTGCCGGCTTCGTCTTTTACTTCTATAGTGTAGTAATATTTATTTCCACGTTTCCTGATGTACATAATTTAAAACTCTCTTTTCAAGAATCATATTCTGAATGGTTATTGGAACAAAAGATAAAAACAATGCCGGCTAAGATAAGGAGTATAATTGCAAGATAAAATCTCTGTTCGCCGAATCCATATAAAAGGGCAAAAAATAAAAAGTATGAATAATACTTTATGAAGAAAAGAGGGGTGGAAACAAGGTTTTCACGGAATTTTTTCATTGCCTGTTCATCATGTTCTATGTATTCCATGAAACGTTGTTTTCGAATAGAATCTTGTTCTTTTTTGGGAAGAGCTGATTCATAAACAGATAAGCCAGCTTTATGATAATTATCATGAAAAGCAACTTCATGACCGAGAGTATAAAGAAGAGGATATGACAAAAGAATAATAGGGATAATAAGGTCTATTCGTTTTTCCATAAAACAAATAATAACAGAGGAAATAGAAATGAACCCGACAATAAGTGGTGAATACATTAACATCATGCAACTCCTTTAAATTTTACACATCCACTCATGATCTTCTAAAGTATCCTGCTGCCCTGCGGCGAAACAGTCAAATATAGATAATTCAGCAAGCAGTCTTGTCGTATCCTCAATCGTCAAGACTTTCTCATCTCTTATCCCGTCTATCATGGAAGGGTGGTTCCGCAAACAGGTGTGCGAGATGAGAAGAAAAGCAAACTTGTTAGCATTTAATTCTTTGATTTTCTTTTCCTCTCTGCTTAAAAGGTGGAAATCCATCCAGTGATAACCGCCATGGTGAAGGAAGATATGTCCAAGCTCATGTGCCAGGGCAACATTTCTTTCGTTGGCGGAAAGAGCTTTACTAATAATAATACTTTTAAAAGGACCGGCTTTCATATAAGCGGCTTTCATACTGTACATTTTTTGAAAGTAGGATAGATTTACATAATTTACATCAATACCGATACATTCTGCCAGTTCGTTCGGATTGTTTGTTCTGTACCGGCGGACGATATTTAAAACTTCGGGGAGCATTCTTTTCATTCCTTCTTCTCCTTTTTCTTATTGGCAATTGTTAAAAATATATTTGCTAATAAATCTCCATCTTCTTTGGAAATAGAATGATTAACACCGTCAAAAAGAATTGATCCGCTTTTTAAAATATCTTTTAAGTCTGTTGGAGTGCCGTAAGGAGTAGAGTCTTCTTGAAGCAATAAACCGGACATTAAATAAGCTGGAGTGGTTCGCAATGCGATAGCAAGTTTTTCAATTTTATCAGAAGGAATACTTGCTATAATTCCACTCTCGTATCGCTGTATTGTTTGCCGACTGACGCCTACGATTTTAGCGACTTCCTCAAGTGTCATATGAACTTCTTGCCGACGTCTTTTAATGTTTTGACTAATAGTCATGCAGCACCTCCAGTTTTATTATTAAATTCATTATATGAACAATTCACACACAATGCAACAAAAAAAGAACAGAAAACGAAAAAAAGTATCTTGACAAGTGATTTTTATGATGGTATATTTGGTACGTAAGAAGTGACAAGCAGAAAGGAGGTAAGGAAAATGGTTGATGTAAATAAATTGAGAGGAGTTATTGCAGAGCGCGGGAAATCACAGGCGGACGTTGCCAGAATGCTTGGTATTAATGATAGAACGTTTTACAAAAAGATGAAGAGAAAAGTGTTTGATTCGGATGAAATCTTGCAGATATGTAATTATTTGCGGGTCGATGAAGCGAACATGATCTCTATTTTTTTTAGCCAAAATGTTACGTAAAACGTGACACGGGAAGAGAGAAAATGGGAAAAGAGTTAATTATGGACGACACGGACAGGCTGCTTTCTGTGGAAGAAGTAGCAGAACGTCTGCGGACGGGAAAACAATTTGTCCGCAGGCTAATCAATGCAGGACTTCTTCCGGCATTATCTTTCCGGCGGAACAGGCGTGTAAGAAAGATGAGTTTGAATAAGTTCTTGGAAAAGTACGATGGACAGGATCTGTATGAGGTACTGGAGGGGAAACAATGAAAGCGTTGATAGCATTTATCGCCATTGTCTTGGGGGCGGGAATATATGTGGACGCGGATAAAATCTGCAATCGACTTTTCCCGGAAACAAAGATCGTCGAGTATCGGCGAGAAGTCAAACAGGGTGACACGCTCTGGGACATTTGTGGCGAAATAGCCACGGACAAAGAAGATTTGCGGAAACTGGTCTGGCAGGCAAAGAAAGACAACCGGATTCATGACGTCGGCAACCTGCAGCCGGGGATGTTGATTGTAGTCAGAGTAAAGGAGGCAAGGAAATGAAAAAGTATGAGTTCACCGGTGAAGTAAAAGTTAAATTTGGTGTGACACTCAAAAGAATTAGAGCACTTATAGATTTCGGGAATGTAAAAAAAGGCGAATTAGGCGGATTCATAGAAAAAGAAGAAAATTTATCATACGCCGGCGACGCATGGGTCTCCGGCAACGCATGGGTCTACGGCAACGCATGGGTCTCCGGCGACGCAGAGGTCTCCGGCAACGCATGGGTCTCCGGCGACGCAGATTATATGGTAATTGGACCGATTGGTTCACGTTTTGGATTTACAACATTTTTCAAAAACAAAAACAATAAAATCTCTGTATCATGCGGATGTTTCCTTGGAACACTTGCAGAGTTCAGGGCAGCAGTGAGAGAAAAACACGGTACAGATACGAAATTTGCAAAAGTGTATCAAGTAGCTGCCGATTTAGCAGAATTGCAAATTGAACACATTGAAAAAGCCGACTGATAACTGCAATTATCAATCGGCGGGTGGAAAAGAATCGCTAAGAATTTCCGACTCTATTATAACACAGGAAATAAATAATGAAATCATTGTAAGAGTAGAAAGGACTAAAGAATGAAAGAGATAAACATAGAAGGGCAGCTGATATATGTAGCCCACCCGTACGGAGGAAATGAAGAAAATATAAGACGCGCGGCGGAGTGCTTAAGAAAACTCAAAAAAATGTACCCGTATCAAACATTATTTTCCCCGCTGCACAATTGGGACTGGGACTCCTACGATGCTGACCATCAGGCAAAGCCGATGCAGGACTGCCTTACGGTATTGAAGAAGTGCGACGGAATTATTCTTTGCGGGATGTGGCGGAAGAGCATGGGGTGCATGCAGGAATACGCGGCGTCCTGTGTCTTGGGGATTCCCGCATTTGAATTTGATACGTTTGGAGTAAGGGAGATCAGGTAATGGCAAATGAAAATATCTTTACCACGCTGGGAGCTTCTAATCACGCCAAAGAAGAACGTGAAAAGAATGATTTCTATGCCACGGATAATATAGCGGCTCACTTGCTGCTTGAGAATGAGCCATTGAAGAACATATGGGAATGTGCCTGCGGGGACGGGGAACTTGCAAAGGTTTTTGATAAAGCAGGTGTCTTAGGCAAGGCAAGCGATTTGATAAACCGTGGATATGGAGAAGTCGGAATAGACTTCCTGAAATATGCGGGGGGGGTGGAACGGCGATATAGTAACGAATCCGCCGTACAAGCATGCAGAGGCTTTTGTGAGACGTGCTTATGAAATTGTACAACCGGGAAGAAAGGTATGTATGTTCTTGCGGTTGTTATTTCTTGAAAGTAAAGGGCGGCAGGCATTATTTGAAGAATGTCCGTTGAAGACGGTCTATGTATCAAGGAAAAGGATTCCTGCATATAAAAACAACGATCAAAGCAATAAAAGCAGCGCCATCGCATTTTGCTGGTACATATGGGAAAAAGGATATACCGGAGAACCGGTCATTAAGTGGATTAATTAAGGAGGAAAAATGAAAAAAGAAATAGAAAGAATAATGGGCGGCAGGATTGTATTCGCCTGCAGTTACAGAATACGCCGTGTAGCAGGAGTACTCTGCTACAAAAAAGATGTAGATGATCAATATAGACCGTTGACATCGGTAGCGTTAAAAGAATTAATTGTTGCCAACAAGAAATATAGTCGGGCAATAATCGCCGCAAGGAAAGGAGGAGTAGAAATGGAACTTAACGAAAAAAGATATGAAAAATGGGTAGAAAAAGGACTAAAGAAAGCAAGGTCCTACGTAAAAGAACAAGCGGGAAATGATGAGATTACCGATTTACTGAAAAGGTTAATAGAAAATGCTTTCTATGAGGGATATATGGCGGCAAAAGAGGAAAAACTCCATGGCAAGATTTCAATTATCTAAAACAGAGTTCAAGAAACTCTGCGATATGGTCAAGCAGAGGGACATCATTCTTGCAGAAACGTACTGTGAATGTCTTGGAGAATATCCCCCGAGGACAAATATAGAAATCCACCACCATGTACATGTGGGGAACTTCGGGGCAGATAAGGAAGACAATCTTATTTCTCTGTCATATACAACTCACCGATTCAAACTCCACGGACTCAATGCGGATATAAAAAAACATATGGAGAGAAACATTGAAAAGTATCTGTACAGTCCAGAAGTAAAAGTATGGAGAGAGACACACAGAGAAGAACTGGAAGCCATCTATAAAACAGAAGAAAAATACAGATTAAAGACTCTGCAGAAAAAGCACAAAGTAAAGAAGAGATACCCATGGGCAAAATACTAACACTTTCCGGCGGGAAAGAAGTAGAAATATATACAAATAAGCATTGTCCGCTGTGCGGGAAAGAAGCTTATCAGACGGTATGCTGCCACTTTCACGAAGCGAACGTTTGTTACAAGCACTGCGGGGAATGCAGGAATTTCAGAAAAGAATTTCAACAGTGTGTATATAAACCGCTGCCGAAAGAAATCAGAAGATTTTGCAAAGAAAAAACGACCGGGAAGTGAGAGTCCCGATCGCCGTGCCGAAGCAACAAATTAATCTATACAAATTATAGTGCATGGCACGGAAAAAGTCAAGAAAATAAGGGGCGGGAACGCCTCTTTGAGACCTTGATATTCCTATTATTTTAACGACAATAGAAAATAATCGATGGAGAAAATATCGTGCCGTACATGAAAGAGATTTTCCGTTTTCCAGGCGGAATGGAAATAAAAAAATATCACACTTGGAGATTAGGCGGGAAGAAAACAAGAAACCCGAACGAAAGCGAAACGGAATCAGCCGTACAAAAAGGGAATGCCAGGCGGGCAAAAGAGAAATTGTACAGAGTCATTCTTACGAATTTCCAAAGAGATGACTGGAGACTGGATCTCACATACAGAGACCCGCCGCCCGATCCGGAAGAAGCCCAAAGCAGAATTAGAAAATTCCTGCGGAACCTGAAAAACCTATACAGAAAATTCCAAGAGGAATTGAAGTATATCTATGTAACTGAATATAAGGGTCACAGAATCCACCACCACCTTCTGATCAATGCATCAATGAAAATCCAAAGAAAAGACATAAGAGAGAAATGGCCATGGGGAGAACTGAATTATAGATCATTTCGGTACTTTGATGGAACACCGGAAGACTGCAGGCGGTTAGCAGAGTACCTCTGTAAAGAAACGGACGAAACCATAAGAGAGCCTGGATCTGTACAGAAGAAAAGATGGAATGCCAGCAGAAACTTAAAACGTCCTAAAGTTACAAAACATAAAATCTACTCCAGGCACTGGAAAGAAAATCCCAATCCGCAAAAAGGATACTGGATAGAAAAAGTGGAAAACGGGTACACACAAGAAGGATACCCATACCAATATTACCGGATGCTGAAGGAGGTGCAGCAGAAAAAGAAAACAGTTTCTAAGTGGTGCTCTAAGTGGTGCAAGGGTAAACCGGAAAGGGGAAAACATGAAAATCAAAAAAATAACCACGGAAGTAGGAATAGGGTACATCAGCGGAGCGGAAGAAAATCAGATAAGAAGTCTGGAGCCGGCAAGAAAGGAATTTTATGAAGCGTTTATTAAATTCTCCGAATCATTATCGGAATTGGGAGACGCGAATCTTTTGAAAAAGCATGTAGGTTTTGTGGTAAACAAGATTGTAATTAGCTACAAAGACGGAGAGAAAAAGTCTTACACGGCATACGGATTTGTAAAAGTAGAAGACTATCCGCTGAATGTTAAATTCGTTACCGGCGGTATACCATGCGGAATGTTTGATAAATTGGACGAATGCCTGGAAATACTTATAGAAGAAGCGAAAAAATACATATCCGGCGATCGTGCGCAGGGAGATTTATTTAAGGAGGCAGAAAATGAATGAACCGATAATAAACCCATGGGTGTTTTATTGGATAGAAACAATGAGCCAGATAAAAGATATTGCAAATGCAGTAACAGGTGTAACAATGTTCATAAGCATAATTTTTTTGTTTTTTGCTTTGTTGTTAAAAAAAGAAGAAAGAGAAAAACATATTAATGAAGAAATATTCGGAAGAGTTACAAAAGGAATGATTGTTGTTGGAATAGTATCGATAATCGCATGTATGTTTCTTCCAGCAAAAGAAACAATGTATAAAATGCTTACCGCAAGTTATATAACGCAGGAAAACATAGAAAACGTGGGGGAAAGCATAGATAAAATAGCAGATAAGTTGGTAGAGAAAATAAACCAGGTGAAAAAATGAAATGGACCATGGATAAATGTACCGCGGTATTTAGTGCGATGACAGAAGAAGAACTGGAAATCATAGATCGAGTACATGAAAACGAAAACGAACTGTCAGAGATTCAACTTTTGAACAAAGTGAATCAGTGTCTTCTTTCAAAAAAAGACAGAAAAGAAAACCTCATGGAAGCTGCCGTGCTGATTATAAAAGCGGCGAACAAGGAGGAAAAATGAAAAGTTATAAAGAAATAGATACTAAATTCTTCAATTTACATTTTTCCGTTCCGGGAAAAGATGGGAAATATAAACCTAAAGGACTGTTCTATTGTGCCTATGAAGATGATTATGAAAACCGGCTGGTACATCTTGCTATAGACAGTCGCAAGGGAAATCTACTTGTGTGTGAATGTATGGATAAAGAACAGGCAATAGAAAGGCTTATGATCTGGTGGAGGATAGAAAGAAATGAAGGGGATCACAAAAGTTAATCAGGAGTTTTTTAACGAGCATTTTATAAAACCGGACGAAGACGGTAAATATCGACCGATGGGGCTATTTTACTATTGGGGTTATTCTCAATTTTGGAGTAAACCTACATATATTGTGATAAATAACCGTGATGGAAATCCGCAAGTTATGGAGTGTATAGACAGAAAAGAAGCTGAAAGTTGGCTGGAAGAATGGATGAATGAGGTAAGAGGATGAATACAGTACAAATCACGGGAAATCTTGTGAAAGATCCTGTGATCAGGGCAACAAAAACGGGGAAAGCCGTGGCGTCATTTTCCGTAGGCGTAAGTAAGAAAATAACAAAAGCGAACGGGGAAACGTTAGATTTAACAGATTGGGTCAATGTAACCGCATGGGGGAAACTGGCGGAGGCTGTGGGAAACGAACTCACAAAAGGGAATTATGTCTTCATCGAAGGGCGGTACTCTACAAGATCATATGACACGCCGGACGGACAGAGAAGATATATTACCGAAGTAGTAGCGAATGTAATTGCAAAACCGATTGGAAGTAATCAACAATCAATGAATGCAGGCTTTTCCGGCGGAACATCTGTAACGCAATTTTCCGCACCAGTGAAATTTGAAGACATGGGGACAGTAAGCAAAGAATATGCCCTGCCTGAATACGAGCAGGGAGAAATCCCATTTTAAAGGAGGACGAAATGGATAGATTAATTGATGTAGCGAGTGTAGTGATATTTATCAGCATGATCATGTATGCCGCAATTAAACTCAACGAAGCGGCGCGGAGGCTGCGAGATGAAGAAGAAAGAATTTACAGAAAGGATCATGAAAAATGAGAATAGAAATACAGAACGAAGAAATTATCAAGATTGTTTCCGGCGGAACATTATCAACAACTGAAATAAAATCTATTGTGAAACAGATTTTAGACAAGAATACTATGATCAAGAAAGAGAATGAAACGTTGAAAAAGAAAGTGGATAAATTGATAAAACAAGGAGAAAACATGACTTGCGTAGGTGAAACGCATTTAATACAAGGTGGGAGAGAATGAATTACATAAAAAAAGTAGCGGAACTCTTGAATGTAGAAGTAGGAGAACACTTCACGATTCATTTCAAGAAAGAAAAAAGACAGATAAAAAACTTCTACCTCAACGAAGAAAAAGGACTGATGATAAAAACAGGCGGAAGTGATGTAAAGGCAAATAGCAGCTTTATTGAAGGCATTCTCACTGGAGCGTTGGAAATCAAAAGGACAAGAAAGAAATGAAAATTCTTGACGCCTGCTGCGGCGGAAAAATGTTTTGGTATGAAAAGAATCTGGATTTCGTGGATTTTCAGGACAATCGGGAGCTGCAGACGGAATTATGCGATGGGCGGATATTCAGTGTAGAGCCTGACTTTATCGGAGATGTCACAAAGATGGATATACCGGACGAAAGTTATGACATGGTAGTGTTCGACCCGCCGCACTTGAAAAATGGCGGAGATACGGGGTGGATCATTCTAAAGTACGGAAGGTTGCCGTCCGAATGGCTTCCGTGGATAGAACGAGCTTTCAAGGAATGTTTCCGTGTTCTGAAAAATGACGGAGTACTTGTCTTCAAGTGGAATAGTGAACAGATACCGTTTGCAAATGTTGTAAAGTTATCGCCGTATAAGCCGATTTTTGGGGATAAAAGAGCTAAGACAAGGTGGACGGTATTCGTGAAAGATTCTGCATTGAGGAGGAAACATGACAATAGACAGGATGGTTTATATACTGAAATTTATTAACAGTAGGTTTATTACAGATGAAGACAAGCTAAGCGCTATACAAACAGTGATAATGCAATATACACCAATTGACAGTGTAACGAAGACTGATTTGATAAATGCTTTAAAATGGCTGTTTGAATATACAAGGAGAAAGCATGAGTAAAAGCGAAAAAGAAGCAACAATGCAATATGCAATAGCGACACATTTAGGAGAAAAGAATATTGTAATACCAAATGTTAGCTTTGCAAGAACATCGTGTAGAATCCCTAAATATGGAGATGGGGAGGTTATTGGATATGAATATCCATTTAAAGGGATTTGTCATGAAGCAGATTTGATATGGATAAACGAAAATGATTATTTGACGGAAGTTGAGATTAAAGCCAATTATAGTGATTTCTTGGCGGATTTCAAAAAGGATGAGAATCACATGACAAAATACACACGAGCAGTTTACTATGCGTTCCCGTGGGATATGTACAAAGAAAATGAGGGGAAAATCAAAAAGGTGCTGGTTGAAAAATTCCCAGAAGCAGGAGTGATTATTGTTGACATGGGTGGATTTATAGTAGGTACAGTAAAAGTTGCCGAATATTTCAAGGTTGAAAAAATACCGATTGAAGTAAAAATTGGGTTAATGAGAATTGGGTGCCAGAAATGGTGGAGGAGAAAATAAAACGCAGAGGTGAAATGAAGCATGAAAACACTAAGAGAAGAAATCGTAGAATTGCTGATGGAGAGAATCGGAGTAGTAGAGAATGAGGAATTTAAAGGAAAGGGGATAAATGGGAAATATCATAATTTTAAATTTGCTTATGGAGAACTGTTTATAAAATATAATGACAAATGGCATAATACGATGTTAGGTGGTTTTATTGAAGATTTTGAAGATTATGAATTTGAGAGAATTAATCAGGAGAGAAAAAATGACAATCAGACAATTCTTCTATAACCTAAAAGAAGTGCAGCCGGTTAAAGTCGAACTTGCGGAAAATGAATATAGAAAATTCAAAGAACAGGTAAACGGAGCCTTACCAGCGGAGCATGTTTCCGGCGGTTCAAATTCAATACAAACTGTTCCGCCAGTGCTTATCCAGTACGAAACAGCAAAAGAAAACTATGAACGGGAAAAAAAGAAATACGAAAAAATGATAAAGAAAGCAGAGGTGTACATAGAAGAATTGAAAAATCCGATGCGACACACAATCATGCGGCAGCGGTACCTGCTCAATTGGGCGTGGCACACAATTGAGGTAACGAATAACTTCAATTACTACCGGACGATGATGAGAATACACAAGTCTGCATTGGACGAATTAACAAAAAGGCATAAAGAGGTGAGTTTCTGATGTGTGTAGGACGTTCGGGAGAAGATCTTGCAGTAAAAATTATGTTAAGAGATTATAGAATCAGATCAATTGCAAAATGCCCATATTGTGGAAGTTATATGGGTATGACATACAATAAAGAATTCATGAATAAACTTATGAGATTCAAATGTAACCATTGCGGATTCGAACAAGATGACTGGTATCTGGATGCCGAAAGGGCGTATGATAATTTGAAGAAAATGTGATATGGTTTGAAAATTAGAAAAAGGAACAGGGAGAAATCCTTTGCTCTTTTTTGAAAAAGCTAAGGAGCGAATCATGATTGATGTAAAAAATTCGGCACCGATGAAGATGCTGAAAAAGTACAACTATCTTTATCCGCCCGCCTGGAATTTTGCGGAAGACATTGCGGCAGATAAAGATTATAAAGACATGTGGCCGCATGAATATGTCTTTATACCGATTGAGGCTGGTCTTGAATTAGCGCTGGATCGAAACCTGCATAAGGAACAGATGGAAAACATAGCGGACGCTGTGGCGATAACATGCTTAGCTGCGTGGCGTAAAACAAAGTTAATCTACGACTTTGACGCCACATTGACTGAGGAGCTCTATAAACAGGCGAAAGTGAATATAGAGCTTGACACGAGTATGCTTGCCGTTCCTGCATACTCAATATATATCCGTCCGAACGATGGGGCGGAATACGATGGGTTTTTCGTGTTCTTTGATTATGACCGCGGGCATTTTGAGTTCAGGATTCTTGTTGTCAATAAAAAAGGGAATGTAATCCTTCCGATCTATTTAATTCTTCCGGAATCAGGGAGTGAATCAATAGATAAAATCATAGAAAACATGGCAAAACAATTCAATGAAGTAGATTTACCGGCGGTAGAAAATGAAGACGAAGAAATAAACGGGGAAGTATTGAGATCATTTTATAAAAACAGCAAACGAACAATAAGCAGGTGGATAAACCTTGTTTTATATCTTTCCGCTGTAAACGCGGATATAAAACACGAAAAAAGACACTTTTTCCGGCGGTCAAGAAGAGTAAAAGACATTCCGCGCGAAGTAGAACTGCTTAACGTAGGTGAAACAGTAGGCGTAAAAATAAGAGAACTTCGGCAATCCGTGCAATATGAAAGTATACCACCGCAGGGGGAATATCATAAAACCCCGTCGATGCACATTAGAAGGGCGCATTGGCACACATTTTTATACGGAGAGAAGAAAAGTAAGCGTAGGCTAAAATGGCTGCCGCCCATTATTGTTAATGACACCGGAAAAGATTTTATTACAGTCACAAACGTAAGAAAGAAATAGATGTCACATAGAGTCACTGCATGCCACTTGCGGTCACGCACACTAAGGTGATAAATTAAAGTCGAATAAATGTCAAATAATAACATAAAGAAACCGAAAGCCGTCCGAAAGGGCGGTTTTTACATTTCCGGCGGCACTCATTGCGAGTGTCTTTTTTGATGGAAGGAGGCTGCTGTGGCAAAAGGTAAATTTGAATATTGGCGAACAAAAGACGGCCTTTTGCAAATAGCCGCCTGGGCAAGAGACGGATTGATTGACGAACAGATTGCTCACAACATGGGCATTCGTAGAAGCACGCTTTCAGAGTGGAAAAAGAGATTCTCGGACATAGCAGACGCCCTAAAAAAAAATAAAAACATAGTAGACATAGAAGTAGAAAATGCACTCTATAAAAGGGCCGTGGGCTATGAATTCGAAGAAACAACAATAGAAATAGATGACGAAGGCAAGAAAAAAGTAAAAAAGACAACAAAACAGATGGCGCCGGAAACACTGGCAATCATCTTCTTTCTGAAAAATAGAAAACCCGAAGACTGGCGGGATAAAAGAGAAGTCGAAGTCAAAGGAGAAATAAGCATGACAAACGCTTTGAAAGCGGCACGGGAGCGCGTGATAAAAAATGAATGAAATCATTGAACTTGTCGAAGCCTTAGGCGAATACACACACGACCCCTTAAAATTTGTCTACTTTGCTTTTCCATGGGGAGAACCAGGGCCGCTGGAAAAAATGAACGGTCCCGAAGAATGGCAGAAAGACATACTGAAAGACATAAGAGACGGCGTGAAAATCAAAGACAACGTTGTCAGAGAAGCCGTGGCATCAGGACACGGGATAGGAAAAAGTACGTTAGTCGCATGGCTTATCCTTTGGGCAATCTCAACACACGAAAATACCAGGGGAGTTGTCACCGCTAATACAGAAACACAGCTCCGAACCAAAACGTGGCCGGAACTCATAAAATGGTACAACCTGTTTATCGGGCGGCCTTTGTTCACAGCGACAGCCACCGCCATATTTGCGAACGAACCGGGAAAAGAAAAAAACTGGCGAATAGACGCCATACCATGGAGTGATAACAACACAGAAGCCTTTGCAGGCTTGCATAACCAAGGAAATAGGATACTGATGCTTTTCGATGAAGCGTCAGCTATATCCAATCAGATCTGGGAGGTAGCCGAAGGCGCTATGACGGATAAGGATACAGAAATCATATGGTGTGCATTCGGAAACCCCACAAGAAACACGGGAAGATTTTACGACTGCTTCCATAAATTCAGAAGTCTTTGGAATAAAAAACAAGTAGACTCAAGAAGCGTTTCATTCTCAAACAAAGGACTCATACAGCAGTGGATAAACACTTTTGGAGAAGACAGCGACTACGTAAGAGTCAGAGTCAAAGGACAATTCCCGAACGCAAGTTCACTACAATTAATCTCAACAGAACTGGCGGAAAAAGCGCGGGGAAGAAACCTGCGACCGGAACAATTTAACTTTGCTCCCGTTATTATCGGGGTAGACCCTGCGTGGATGGGAGATGACGCTACCGCTATATGGCTGAGACAAGGACTAATGGCAAAACGGCTCAAGAAAATACAAAAAAACAACAACGATATAGCCGTAGCTAACTTGATAGCAAGATATCAAGACGAATACAAAGCAGATGCCGTCAATATAGACATGGGCTATGGCACAGGAATCTATTCGGCAGGGGAAACCATGGGACGGCATTGGAACCTAATCCCATTTAGCGGAGAATCTCCCGATATGGCATGTAAGAACATGCGGGCATACATGTGGGACCAGATGAGAAAATGGCTTGCGAACGGCGGGGCATATCCCGATGATCAGCAGATGCAGGACGATCTGACAGGAGTAGAAATCAAACCGACAGAAGACGGGAAACTCCAGCTGCAGTCAAAAGAATACATGAAGCAGAAAGGCATTCCATCTCCTAACGATGCGGATGCCTTAGCTTTAACATTCGCCGTCCCGGTGATCAGGGCACCCAACAAGAAAAGAGTCAATACAAAATATCAATTATTTACTTAAAGGAGGTACTCAAATGTGTTCAGCATTATTCGGAGGAAAACAAAGCGTAAGCACTCCGGAAATTAAACAAGTAGCACCGTCTGCAACCACAATCACCAATGCAGACATTGACGCCGGAACAACAGCCGACACCGAAGCCGCTAAAAAAAGAAAACAGAAACAAGGCTACGCGGCAACAAGACTGGCGGACGTTGCACCGACCAATACAAAATCAACATTGGGGTAAAAAATGGAGAGACTATCAATAACAGCTGCTGCCCTGCCGGCGGATCAGCCGACAATCAGAGCGCCGGATAAACAAAGTGTACTGCATCGTGTAAAAGCCATGCGGGAGTACCGGCGGGACTATGAAGAACGATGGAAAGATATAAGAGATCACCAACTCCCTTTCATCGGGGAATTTGGAGACACCGCCGACGCGACAAACAAAGCCCGAAGAAAAGACCTCATGATCTCAAACGGTGTAGCCTGGCTTGCCAATATCGCATTCGCTGCAGGGATGGAATCCGGACTCACACCGCCGTCAAGGCAATGGTTTAAATTCGGCTTTTCAAACAGCAGCGCAAACGAAGACATGGAAGCCGCAAGCGTCCTCGACATCAGACAGGAAATCGTGGAGTACATGCTCCATCGATCCAACTTCTATAACTCCATCCATTCATGCTACATGGAAATTGCCCATGGGCAGGCACCATTGGGAGTATTCGCATCACCGGAAACAGGCGTGAGATTTCAGCAGTACACCATCGGCACCTACTACTTGGCAAGCGGAGCAAGCGGGAGAGTAGATACATTCTGCAGAGAATTCCAGATGACAGCAGACCAGCTCCTGGAACAATTTGGAGAAGAAAACCTGCCGCGTGCCGTCAAAGACGCCCTGCAGAACGAAGGCGGAAGATACAACAAATCATTTACCACCTATTGGCTTGTCATGCCGAACAGATACAGAACAGTCGGACAAACGGGAAGTAAAAATATGCCTTATACCTCGCTTTACTGGATAGATAAACAATCAGTAGACGAAGGGAAAGGCTTTTTATTTACCGGCGGATTTGAAGAATTCCCTGTACCAACGGCAAGATACCAGACCATAGAAGGAAGTCCCTATGGAAAAGGACCAGGATGGTACGCCGAAGGCGATGCAAGAATGCTGCAGATCATGAAAAAAGACTTCCTGACGGCAGTAGAGCTTATGGTAAAGCCACCAATGAAAGGACCCGCAATTGTAGGAGATATCGGAGGAGTTGATCTGATACCGGGAGGATATACAAACCTAAACAATACGGGAACCAATCCAACAGTAGAACCTCTCTTCCAAGTGCCGGGAAATCCGGAATGGCTTGCCACAGAAATCCAACGGACAGAAGAAAGCATAAGAAGGACCTACAGCGCAGACCTCTTCCTTATGCTCGACTCCATCGACACCCCGCAAATGACAGCGCGGGAAGTCATGGAACGCCAGCAGGAAAAACTCCAGCAGCTGGGACCCGTGGTAGAACGCCTGCAGGATGAATTCCTTTCTCCGATTATCGAAAGAGTCTATAACATCGCCGAAAGAATGGGACTATTCCCGCCTCTTCCAGAAGAACTTGCTGAAAGAATGGCAGACCAGGACATAAAGATAGAGTACATCTCGCCCCTTGCCCAGGCGCAGAAAATGAGCGGCCTTGTCAATATCGAACAAGCCGTATCCTTTGCTGGACAAATGGCGCAGATCTATCCGGAAGCCCTGAAAGCCATCGATCCGATCGGCACCGTCAAGAGATACTTCGAACTTCTGGGCGCACCGGCGGTCATGCAAAGAAGCACGGAAGAAATCATGCAGATGATAGAAGCCGAACAAGAAGCCATGGAACAGCAGCAAGAACAACAGTACATGATGCAGCAGGCACAGGCTATGGCGCCGGCGGCACAGGCGGCAAAGAACCTGACAGATGCTGCCAACGATGGAAACCCTGCATTGCAGAACCTCTTGGGTATAGGTGGTGGATAAATGAAAACAAATGTAACAGAGCACGATGTGCTCATCCGAAAATATATAGAAAAACAGAAAAGAGAAGAAGACGTAAAAGCCATCAGAACCGTTTTGAAAAGCAAAGCGGGGAGATGGTTTTTTATTCACATTCTTGAAATGACAGGCTACAAAGCCGAAACATTCACAGGAAATTCGCAGACATTCTACAACGAAGGCAGAAGGTCAATCGGAATCCAGATAGAAAAAGAGATGGTCGAACTCTTAGGAAAAGAAGGATTCGAACTAAGACAAAAAGCCGAAAAAGAATACATCGAATTTCAATTCAAAGCAAAAGCATTATTAGAAAACAAGGAGGAATAACAAATGGAAGGCGTACAGAACCAGCAGGCACAGGCGAACAATAACACGGATCCGCAAAGCCCGCAGGTAGAACCACAGGTACAGAATCAAGAGCCGGGAAGACTGGCACAACAGGCAGGCACAGAACCGCAGGCACAGAACCGGGAACCGGATCCGCAGAACCCGCAAGGTGCACCGGAAGCATACGATTTCACATCGGCATTGCCCGAAGGCGAAACCTTAGATGAAGCCATTTCACAGAAATTCGGTGAAATCTGTAAAGGAATGAACCTTACCAACGAACAGGCAAACCAGATGGCCGCATACGGTTTTGAGTACGGGAAAGGGCTTATCCAGCAGATGAACGACATGCGGGAAGCACAGTACGACAAGTGGCAGGAAGAAACCCGAAAAGAACTCGGGGCGGACTTCGAGAAAACCATGAACGAATACGGCGCAGGACTCCAGCATCTGGAGAAAACATCACCAGGAATCAGGAAACTCCTAAGCGAAACAGGCGTAGGAGACCGTATAGAAATCGTACGTGCCATTTCCGAACTGGGAAGACTTGTTTCCGAAGACGGCGGCGTGGGCGGCGGAAATGCAAAAGGCGGAAAAACACCCATGTACCCCAATACCAATTTTGACAACTATTAAGGAGGAATAACAAATGGCAGTAGCATTAACACTGAATGATTTAAGAAAAAGACAGGCACCGGATGGATCCATTGATCTGGTCATTGAAACACTCGTCCAGTCCAATCCAATTTTAGAAGACGTAAAATGGGCAGAAGGGAACCTGCCTACAGGCAACCAAACCACGCAGCGGAACGGCTTGCCCGAAGTACATCTTAGGCAGATAAACCGCGGCGTGCCGGTAGGAAAATCCAGCACCAAGCAGGTAACCGACACCTGCTGCCTGATGGAAGACCGCTCGGAAGTGGACGTGGAACTCGTGTCCCTTGCGCCGGATAAAGAAGCATTCAGGGCATCCGAAGACATGGCACATGTAGAAGCAATGGGTCAGGCAGTGGCTCGCTACATGTTCTACGGAAACTCCGAAAAGAATTTGGACGAATTTAACGGACTGGGGATCCGCTACAATAAGTACGGCGGGAAAAAACACGATGCCTCTTACCAGGTCATCAATGCTGGCGGCACAGGGAAGGGTAAACTTTCTTCCGCTTACCTCGTAGGATGGGGTGAACGTGCCGTAACAGGAATTTACCCGAAGTATGGCTATGCAGGATTGAAACGAAAGGACTTGGGAGAAGTGGACGCTACTGATCCAGATGGACGTAAATTCCGCGCCCTCTCCACAATCTTCAATTGGAAACCAGGGCTTGCCGTTAAAGATCCTGAAATGGTTGCCGCAGTAAGGAACATTGATTTAGGAGTCTTGAACGCCGCTTCTGCCACGGTGGAACAGAAAAAAGCGGTAGTAGACGCAATGATCCGTGCGCAGAACCGCATGAGAAACCTCAACACCGTACATCCCGTATGGTACGTCTCCCCGGAAATGTATACATTCCTCACCATCTTCTATAGCGATAAAGCTAATTCCTACATTACCCGCCGTGAACTGATGGAGGGTCCGGTAACCATCTCCGTCAACGGCATCCTTGTCCGTAAAGAAGATGCACTCGTAGACACCGAAGACGCCATTGCAGAAGCCAAATAAGGAGGACAAAAAATGATTATTGATGCAGAAAACACCTTTTTCTATGAACAGGACCTGTCCAAAGGGACTAAATCTACAGTAGTAAATAACGGCGAAGGCGGAGACGCATATAATCCGTTGTGGCTGAAAGTCATTGCGTTGAAACCGCTTTCTGCCGCGGCAACAATCACACTTAAGACCGCGGATAAAGAAGATATGACGGGAGCCGTCACGCTGACAACTCTTTCTCTTGCAAAAGACGAAGGGGCAGGTGCGGCAGTGAAAGTACCGGCGGGATGCAAGAAATTCCTGCAGATTGAAGTAGCAGGGGCCACAACAGGAACCATCCGCGCATTCCTCACGATGGATGTAGACCTCGTATGAGTGGCATCCACTTTGGACAAGCGGTAGGAGGGCGGAAATTAGAAGACCTTTCCGCCAATGAACTCCGCGCCAGATTAATCCGTGCAGGGAAAGATGTTCCGAAGGACATTAAAACCAAAGAAGAACTGGTAGAGTTGGTAAAGAAATACTGTTAAAGACAAAGAGGATGACGTGAAAGCGTCTCCTCTTTTTCTATGTTTACTACTCTTAAAACTACTTAAAAAGTAGTAGATAGAGAAAAGGAGGATCTATGAACAGTACAGATATTTGCAATATGGCCCTTGCCTACATCGGGCAAGGCAGAATAGCGTCAATTGAAGAAGAGTCGGAAGAAGCAATCCAGTGCAGCATATTCTATGACCATTTAAGAAGAAAACTCCTGTCCGAACACAGATGGGGATTTGCGGAAAGATATGTAAAACTTGCACTCCTAAATGAAGAAATCCCCGGATGGAAGTACATCTATGCCTACCCGGCAAAATGCCTTGTCATCCGAAAAATCTACGAAAAAGAAAGCGCAAGAGAAATTGGAAAAGAAGACTACTTCATTTCAACGGTAAACGACTCAACAAAAGTAATCTGCACAGATATACAAAACGCCTATGCAAGCTATACCGCAGACGTGGAGAACGGGGAACTGTTCACTGATTATTTCATTGAAGCACTGTCTCATTCCCTGGCGGCAAACATAGCAGTACCTTTGTCGGGAAGTCCCAGTGCTGCAAACCTGCAGTATCAACTCATGCATCAAGCGCTGATTAATGCGAAACAGGAAAGCGCCGTACAGAACCATCATGAAACGACATACCCTCGTAAATATTTCAATATGAGAGGCTAATATGCAGAAAGAAGCTATCTACCACATTCAATCATCCTTTGCCACCGGAGAAATATCCCCGGAAGTAGCAAATAGAATAGACCTGGATAAATACGCAGCCGCATTGCTTACAGCGGAAAATGCCTATATACGTCCCTATGGAGCGGTGTATAAACGTGGGGGAACCTTGTACTGTGGAAAGACAAAAAATGAAAAAGTAATTCTAAAAGAATTTACAACAATAGACAGTTCATTCATGCTTGAAATAGGAGACAGATATATACGAATTTGGAAAGGAAACAGATATACAGGAGTAGAACTTGTCACACCGTTTACAGAAGATGAACTGAAAGAACTAAGGACATGCCAATCTGCCGATGTGATGTTTATTGCATCAGGAAAACATCCGATACAGAAACTGTCAAGGTACAGCGACACCAATTGGACCATTGGGGACTATGAAATAAAAAAGCCCTATTTTGATATTTCCCTTTCAACAGAAATGGAAGGAAAAGTAGATACATCGTACAATTCTGCAGGAACATACACATTCAATTGTAAAAAAGACGGCACATATACAGTAACCATCGCGGGCGGCGGCGGTGGCGGAGCTGGCGGGAAACACATAAAAATATTTAATAATAAGTACATAAAAGGCGGTGACGGCGGCAGAGGTGCCCTTGTAACGCAAAGAATAGATCTGAAAAAAGATAACTCTTATACAATAGTCGTGGGAGCCGGCGGGACCGGCGGTAAAGGAACCGATGGCGAGCCAGGAACAGATGGAACCCAGTCCTCTTTCAACGGAATTACCGCAGAAGGCGGAAAACATGGTCACGAAGAAATAAACGGCGCAAACATGGGTAATGGCGGTGCTGGTGGCATAGGTGGAACGGGGAGAGAAGATGGATCTCCCGGAAGTCCTGGATGGGTAAACATAAAACTGGAAGCCGATCTGTCAATAGTGCCATCGGGAAAAACAGGGTCCATTAAACTATATGCAAGTAAAAACTATTTTTCAGAAAACATGATCGGCGCCTACGTGCAGATCAACCAGGAAGTAGACTCGCAGACTGTGACACAAAACGGCGGCGGGACATCGGGAGAAGTACTCTGTGGAAAATCATGGAAGATCATTACTCATGGTACATGGACAGGAACCGTAACGGTACAGAAAAGCACAAACAATGGTCCGTGGAAAGACTACAGGACCTATAAATCAAACGATGACTTCAATGCATCAGAGTCAGGAACAGTAGAAGAGTATACAAGGTTAAGAATTGTATCTACAGCGGGGAATACAGACCTCACCGCACTACCATATACACACGTAGGAATGGTAAGAATCACCGGTTACATCTCTCCATTGGAAGTCAATGCGGAAGTCATAGATCCCCTTGCAAATACAAACCCGGCGGATTACGTCTGCTTAAACGCATGGAATGACCAATTCGGTTATCCATCGGCTATAGGTTTCTTCCAAGACAGATTATGTGTAGCCGCTACAAAAAAACAGCCGTATATGCTGTGGCTCTCAAGAAGCGGGGACTATAATAACTTCTCTGTAGAAAAAGCATCCGGAACCGTCACGGATGATTCGGCGGTAGCCTTGGCGTTTATTAATAGAAAACAGCAAACCATAGAACACATTGTGCCGGAATCGGATTTAGTTATCATGACAGGCGGAAACGAATGGATCCTTTCCGGCGGAACAGCGGTCACACCAACGAAAGCAAACCCCAAAATGCAGACATCCAGGGGTACAACAAATGTAATTCCTTTATCCATCGGCGGGCGGGTCATCTTCGTGCAGCACAGAGGAAAAACCGTAAGGGATATGCAGTATAGGTTTGAGTCGGACTCCTACGATGGGGCGGATTTAACACTCTTGGCAAAACACATTACAAAAAACACAACAATAGAAGATATGGCCTACATGCAGGAACCGGACTCAAAACTGTACTTTGTCCTCTCAGACGGAACAATGGCTTGCCTTTCCTACGTACAAGACCAAAAAGTATATGCCTGGTCAAGAATAAAAACAGAAGGAAAAGTCATGGCAGTCTGCAACGTGGAAAATCAAAATGAAGATAACGTGTACATCGCGGTAAAAAGGGGAAATCAAACATACATAGAAGAACTATGTAACAACAAGGAAACAGAAAATCCAAAAGACTATATCATGCTGGACGCTTCGGTGAAGATAACAGAAACCACGGCAAAAGGATCTGTCCCTCATTTGCCCAATACCCAAATAGGGGTCTTGGCGGATGGAAGGTACTATAAAAAAATCCAAACGGACGAAGGCGGAAACTTCACACTTCCGCAGGAGGCATCCTATATCATCGCAGGACTGCCCTATACAATGACGGTAGAACTTCCAAACCTGGAAATAAACACCAAAACAGGAACCATCCAAGGGCGGAAAAAGAAAGTCTCCGCCGTCACGCTGAGACTGAATCATTCCCTTGGCGGACGGGTGGGGATAGAAAAAACAAATACATTACCTATTAAATACGATGAATTTTCGGAACAAGATGTTGTTCTGTACAGCGGAGATAAACACATCACCATGCCGAACAGAGGATTTGAACTCACAGGGAGAACAGTCATAACATCAGATGAACCATACCCGTTTAACCTGTCGGCAGTCGTAAGAGAGGTAGAACTCGATGGATAACTACGGAAAAATCACCATAGAAAAAATAAAAGAACAAGATGTTCCTTGGCTGACAAAATACATCTTTGAAAACATGAGACCTATGGATAAAAAAGAAATCACCGCCATTTGTGATCATGGAGAAGAAGCCGTGAGACAATCCATTATTTTATCCGATGAAGCCTATGTGGCCAAGAACGGAGAACCCGTCATGATATTCGGTTTCGTGAAAAAATCATATTGCATATGGGCATTAGGAACCGTCCTTGTAGATCTGTACCATAAAGAACTTGTGAAAATAGGACTGCAGTACATCAACGACTGTAAAGAAAAATATGGATACATGACAAACTGGATCCATGAGGACAATACAAAAGCGCTCCGATACATTAAACGTGCCGGGGCGCTTTTTACAGATACATGCAAAACAGAAAAAGGAGATATTTTTGTGAGATTTGAAATAGGAGGGAAATAATGTGCAGTGTAATGGGCGCCATGATGGGGCTGCAGCTTATATCGGGGATTAATCAGAACAGGCAGATAAAACAGCAGACCGCAGCGCAGGTGTCTGCATATAACGCGCAGGCACAGGCGGCAGATCAGAATGCAAGAATAATGGACCGGCAAAGAGAACAGATTGCGGAAAACTACGCACAGCAGCAGGAAAAATTGAACAGTAAAAGAAAGCTCATTTTGGGGCAACAAGCGGCATCTGCAGGAGCATCAGGACTGGATAATATAGGAAGCGTTCTTGATGCAAACAGCGCAGCCATAAGCGAATATAGAAAAGACAGCATGAATCTTTTGGGCAACCAACGAAATGATACCTTAGACGCATATATAAACCAGGTCAATTATGAAAACCAGGCATCCGCCGCAAGAGCCTCCGCGGCGAACGCAAAAGCACAGGGGAAGTCTCAAAGACTGGCAAACTTCATTTCAACTGCTGCGGGAATGTTTGGGGCCTATAAACAATTCGCAAGAGCAAGCCTGCCGAAACCTGCAGGAATGAATATGAGAACAGGATTTGAAGGGAGCCTTACCGGCGGAAATCTGACCTATACCATGCCTACTCCCATGTACACAAGAAATGCCATGAGTACAGGATTTACCACCAAAGTAGGGCTGACACAGACGAAAGACATCATAGGGCAAGGCATAGGAAAACACTATGATCCGTGGCGTTCCATCTGGAGGAAATAATGAAACTCACACAATACGACTCAACAATAAATAGAAACCTCTCAAACGCAAAAATAAACCCCATCACCGACCCCAATGCCTATGGCGCGAACGTAACAGGAACAGAAGCATTGGGGAATGCTTTAGGGCAGGTAATTGATGCAAGAACAAAAGCGTGGATGAAAGACCAAAATGACAGAGTCGTTGACGCGACAAACGAATATAACCGGCAGATTAATTCCCTTTTATATGACGAAAAAAACGGATTGACAAATACCATGCAGGGGAAAAATGCCGAAGGACTCCAGGCAGCTTATCAGCAGAATGAAGAGAAGATCCGCCAGCAGATTATGAGACAATACGGAATAAGTTCAGAATATGCCAATAGAGCCTTCCGTAACCAGGTAGAAACGTCAATCACTTCTAACTTAGACAGCATAGACAAATTCCAAAGAAAAGAATTTCTCTCTTACGCAAGCAATCAGATGACAGAAATGAATGAAAACGCCATCAACTCGATTGTGAGAAGTCCGGACAGTTTTGAATCAGTTTATGGAAATATGGAGACAACATCAAGAGCCATCATGGCCGGAACAGGAATGGACGAAAAATCCATAGACATTAAACAAAGAGCTATCCTGGATCATACAGCGGAAACCGTCCTCTCCACATTAGCCGCATCCAATGACTATGAACGGGGAAATACACTCATAGGACAATTGAGGGCAAGAGGCGGGAATGAAGTTATTTTAAAGAAATACGAAACATTATTTACAGGTAAAAAAGTAGCAAAGACCACAAAAGACAGCGCGGAAACATGGCTGAATAACCATCCGGAAATGATGGGAAAATCCAAAGAAGAAGTATGGGAAGCCTACAGAAAAGAAAATCCATTACAGCTGCCGGCTCAATCAAATGAAACCGCATTGGGGCGAATAGGAGATACGATTGCAAAAGAATTAGGATGGGATCCATCTTGGGGTTTTGCAATTGCCGCCCATGAATCAGGACGAGGAGAAAGCGCACCTGGAAATAATTACTTCGGATATAAATGGGATGGCGAAGGAGAATATCAGGAACTCAATACATGGGAACGTGACGAAAATGGGAATGCATACTCTACCACAGCAAAATTTAAAAAGTATGCAACACCGGAAGAATCCGCAATGAGTTATGTAAATTGGATAAAAACCTACTGTACACCGGAAGAAATAAAAGGCGTGAAATCACCGGCAGATGTAGTCCATATAATGAAAAAACATGGTTACTTTACTGATCATGAGGAATCGTATGCTGCCAGCGCTACAGAACTTGCCAAAGAATATAGTGCTCCGGCTCCGATGTCTGACGAGGAAAAAGCCGCACTGGAAGAGACCGAAAGGAACTCCTTCTTCTCTGTCCTTGGGGAACATCTCCAGGCAAAAAAAGCCAAAGAAACAGAAATGATGAATAACCTGCAGATCCAATTGATGGACATGACAGAAAATGGGACATCGAACGAAGATATGTACGAATTCATAAAATCCAAAGGAGTAGAAAATCCCGAACTTTTAAACAACGGATCTTATCGCAGTTTGAGATTGAGCGCATTAAAAGCCGTAACACAGGAAAAATCTCATGGCGGATTTGGTGGAGCAGAAGCACAGAACAAGGCATTCGCGGGAATAAAAGCCAGTATCGGAACAGACATCATGAACGATGATGACTTGAATAAAACATTAAAAGAACTGGAACAAAGGGGATATGGATTTACTCCCGCACAAATTGTAGAACTTAGCCAGGAATTAACAAAAGCACAGGCAGGAGAAGGGAAATACTCCGTAAAAATAGATGACACGGAAACAGACGTCATGGACATGACAGGGTTGGCAAAACCGGAAATACAGAAAAACTATGCAGAAGCCAAAAAGATCGTCATGCAGGAAGCCTTTGATTTCAAAAGTAAAACTGGAAGAGAACCTAATCAATTTGAAAGAAAAGGCATGTGGATAAAGGCTCTGACAGAACAAAAAGTGGGACCAGATTATGGATTCTTTGGAATGAGCACGCCGGAAGCCAGTCCGGCACAATTAATGGAACTTGGAATAAAGAGTGTGTCCTACACCTATGATGATAAGGGAATAGACGCAGTGGACTACTACGGAAGACACCATTATATTCCCGCCGAAGACTGGGATAAAGTCAAGAAAAACGAAGTAAACATAGAAGATTACTAAGGAGAAAACCATGGACGAACTGGAAATGCAAGAGGAAGAAAGAGTAAAAAATAGAGTGGATCGAATCCTTTTAGGAATAAAACCGATGGATCCGAATACCGATCTAAGAACAACCCCTACCATTGACGCCACCCCTCACCAGGAACCGAAAGGGATTTTAGAAAAAATTGGAGACGGAATCAGTGGTGCGGCAGAAAGCATTTCAAACGCCGCCAAAAGCTGGGCGGATAATAGGCTCCAAAACATGAGCATGGACATCTACAGCAATCTCTATGATCCTGATCCGGATAAGGAAAAACGTTTGGAACAGGCGCATAAAATAGGGGATCCATTGGGACTTCCAGCGCAAATGCTTGTGGACAGTAAAGAAGCCTATGAAATGGCACAGAACCAGTATGCCTGGATGAAAACACAAGAAATCATGCAGGGGCGTCCTTTCTCTGCCGATGCCTTAAAAGAACTCTATCCGGAACTGGCGGAGATCGCCATGAACGATCCTGTGTCGGCGTCACTTGCCTTAAAACAGGCAGATCAGATACTCCATGATAGAGGAGTCATCACAGGAGCCACGGCCGGAAAAATCAGCGGAGAACCGTCATCTATAGGCGAAGCATTCAAAGCCTTTACCGATGCATGGGAAGCCGGACAAAACATGGACAAGATTTCTGAAATCGGTTATGCGGCCAGAAACGGAGACATTACTGATGAAGAAATGAATAGAAAAATAGAAGCCATTAACGCAAGAACCAAAGAATATGACGGCGATTCCACCATAGGGCTGATTGCAACCGAAACCGTAAAACAGTTTTCCATGATGGGGGCAGGAATGCTGAGAAGCCTCCCGGAAGGAGCGGCGGCAGGTTTAGCCATAACCTCTGTCTTGGGGGCGCCAGTCGTGGGAGGAATCATGGCCGCCACCATCTTTGCATCATCCCTTAGATCAAACATGGGGATGAACTACTACCGGCTGGCGAACAAGAAAAATGCGGATGGTACAAATATGTATTCAAGAAACGAAGCAAAAGGGATGGCCACCCGTGAAGCCGTACTGCAGGCAGGCGTTGAAACAGGACTGATGTCACTTGCCTATGGCGCACTGGGAAAAGTCATAGGGGAAAGTGCGGCTAAAGCCGCCATCATGAATGCAGGCACAAGGAATAAACTTCTGTCCGCAAGCCGCGGAGCCATGAGAAAATATGCCATAAAAGAGGCCGCAAAACAATATGCCAAGGGGACGGCGGCGGAAATTGCAGAAGAAGGCTGGCAGGATCTGATCTCTAACGCTGATGAAAAAATGATGGGAAGAGATAAGAACATGACATGGAAAAACATGTGGAACAGCGCTTTTGACGCTATGGTGGAAGCCATTCCGGCGGCAGTAGGGATGGGCATGCCAGGAGCCGTCATTTCCGGCGGTGGTAATTATGCAGGATTGAAACGACTGACAAAAGAAGACTGGCATGCCGCAAGAGAAGCATTCTACCGTGAGAATGAAAAAGAAATGACACAAACCGTCATCAAAGAAAGAGAACAGAACAAAGTTTTCAAGATAAATCCGGAAGTCTATGCACAGAAGACACAGGCACAGCTTGATAAAGAAGGGATGGGAACTATATACATTGATGCTGCCGGTGCTGCCGAAACAGAAGAAGGAAGAACAGCATTGACGCAGCTCGTGACGGGCGGAATCGCCACAGCAGAGCAAGTGGACGATGCAGTAAAAGAAGGAACACAGCTGGAACTGAAAGCCGGTATCTACATGCAGAAAATTTCCGAAGAATCTGCAGAGACACTCTCTAATCATGCCGCTTTCGATAAAGACGGGCAGACACTCCATGACATCGAAGAAGCAAGAAAACATATAGAAAAAACAAGACAGATATTCAACGCAACAAAAGAAGCAAGAGAAGCAGAAGTGGCAAAAACAATCCTTGATCGTGACTTTACTGATCCGGAACAGAAAACCGCCATGGAAAAAATCTTTGCTGAAGGCATGGATGACATAAAAGAAAACTATAAAAAAGTAAAAGCAGAAGCACTGAAAACCTATGAAGAACTCATCAACTATAAATATTACGCGGACTATGAACCGCAAGGAGTAGAAAAAGTTCCCGTGTATGAATGGTCCAGAGACTATGAACATGGAGGAGTAATTACAAGCGGGTATATAGGCGGATCTTACATCCGAACGACAAATAATGACAGGTGGTATGCAAACGCTTGGAAGAAATACGGAAGAAAACCGAACAGAAGAGAACTCTATGACATAGCCGAACAAGAAGCCATCAATGAAATAGACAGCACATCAGCCTTTTCAGAAGAAGAAAAACAGGGATATATCAATTCCATCCAAGCGGCAAGAAAAGAAGTAGAAACCATTGAATCCCTGGAAGACTATGTAAAAGAACTGGACACAAGAGACATTGCCGCAAGAACACTCTTGTCGCAAAAAGCCTATGACGATGTGTACGCTCCCACGCTGGAACAACTGAAAAAAGCTCCTGCCAAAGCAGCAGAAGCGGCAGAAGAAAGCGCTTTTGTGTACGCAAGACTTGTAGATAACTTCTCCAAGATCTATAACCTGCCCGTAGAAAACATTGTAGCGTCAATCCAAAATGGCGGAAAAAATGATGGGTATAAGCAAATACTTCTTGATTTTAAGAAACGACTGCAATTAAGCGAAGGGAAAGGTTATCATGCTGACGAATTAGAAACCACAGCGACCATCAAAGGAAATGAATTTGGGGAATATGCAGATATAAAGGAATTAAGAGAAAAAGCCCTTGATTACTACAAGAGAGAACTACAGGGGCATAGTGTTTATAATGAACTTTTGGGAAATATAAAATTTGAAGAAAAAGAACCGGATGGAGAAGTACAAATTACAGGAAGCGGAAGGAAGAAAATGTCTTCTTCCACAGCTAACCCATTGAAACTGCTGTCAATTAAAAGTTTAAAGGAATTGATAAGTGGTGCGAACATTATCACAGCCGCAGAAGCGAAAGACGGAAGGCACAAAGGATGGAAATTCTACTATCTTCATTCGAATGTGGAGACCAATAAGGGGAAACAGTATGTGGTGGTAACTGTTGCTGATAAAGGAAGTGGAGCGATAGATTATTACAACCACAACATTTATACAGAAGAAGAGTATAAAAAAATAGAGAGTGATATTAATGCGACTCTCGAACACCGTGTTTCCAGTACGGGTCGGTTTTCGCAAAATACATCACTCTCTTCTGACCTCATTATATATCCATCCACAAATATTTACAAGAAAAAGAACCTGGAACAATATAAAATTTATCATCAAACGATAAACAAAGACGCAGATATATTCTTCCATGGCGCGGTGGATCCTGTAGAAGGTGACGTGATAAAAGAAGGATATTTTCATGGAATGTTTTATAGCAGTAGTAGAAATTCTGCACTTGGACACGGAGACAGAATATATATTTCAGAAGTAAATGAAGACGATATTATAAGTGCTAAAAGTTTAGCGTATGAAGATGGGGTATACGAAATATTTGAAAAGAAATATGGAGATGATGCTGAATTAATATATGACCTGACAACAGAATCAAGAAACATATGGAGTTTAAACGAAGAAGAAAAACAAAAAGTATATAAACTGCTGGGGTGCACAGACGAAGCGGATGCGGATTTCATGATACAAAAAGAGGTCGCGCTTGTTGCTGATGAATTGGGTTATAAGGCGGTAGCTGTTGAAGATGAACACGGGACAAGTTACATTATTCTGCCGGGAAATAAAGTGTATGAAGAAAGCATATACGAAAAACTGAATCCGGATTATAATTACAGGGTTTACCGGCAGGATCACAAAGGATCCTATGCCGGAGCCTATGACGCAGACCAGAACATTCTTCACGTCTTTGAAGCAGCGAATCAATCCACCGTTGTTCATGAAAGCGCACATTGGTGGATGTCCATGCTGAACAACATCGCTGCCGATCCGGAACTGAAAGAACTTGCAAAAGAAGACAAAGTACTGGAAGCCACACTGCAGAAAGCACAGAAAGACAGAGACGCCATCCGTGCGTGGGCATCATACTATCCGGATGTTATGAAAGAATACAAAGGCACCTTGATCGAAAAAGAATTTAAAGAATATGAAGCTGCCATCAAGAAAGATCCGGAAAACAAAGAACCGCAGGAACGATTCATCCAGGAACGCTTTGCAAGAGGATTTGAAAGATACCTTTTGACGGGAAAAGCACCAACCAAAGAACTGCAGGGGACTTTCCGGCGGTTCAAAAAATGGCTGATCAATCTCTATAAAACGACAAAAGAAATCATAAAGAATCCGGAAAACTACTTGGGTTTAAAAGATCCGTCCGATGAAGTAAAAGAAATCTTTGACCACATGGTAGCATCAGAAGAAGAAATAGAAGCCTGGGCAGAAGAAAAGAGATGGAATCTCCTCTATGATGACAGCCTTGACTATACGCAGACCGAAAAAGAAAACATAAAAAAATGGGAAGAAAACATCAAAGAAATTGCTAAAGAAAACGCTATTAAATACTTCATGGAAAAACTCCACGGACAAGCCATGGTGGACTTTGAAGAAAACATCCTTCCCCAAAAAGTAGAAACATTTGAAAGAAAACTGGGGAGCCAAAGAATATATGGACTGGAAATGCTGAAAAAAGGAAACGTCTTCCCTACAAAGAAAGAGTGGATAAGGGCACTTAAAGAAGAAGGATTTACCGAAGAATCATACAAAGACGCCGTACAAGAAGCAGGCGGCACCATGGAAGAACAAGTAGAGAAATACAAGAAAAAACAAAAAGAAGAATTTATAGAAAACATCTCAGGGAAAGACCATTTCCGGAAAGAAGCGGAAGAAGTACTTGAATCTCCCGAAGGGAAAGTGAAACTGGCGGAAATCGAACAAAACGCCATGAAGCGGAAATTGAGGCAATATGCAAGGATCGCCACGGCCTCATTAATAGAATTGGACAGATTAGATCCGAACATGGAAGGAAAGGTAAGTAAAAAGATCTTGTATGACATCAAAAAGAGAAACGGATTCCTAAGCGAAGAAGAAAAACTCAAAGAAGAAAAGGCCGAACAGAAAAAAGCAAAACAAGCCACTGTAGAAGAAATTAACGAACTCAAGATAAAACTGCGGAACACAGTAGACGGATTAAGAACATCACAAGACAGTATGCTTATCTCGCCCTATGAACTCAAAGCCCAAGCAAGGGCTTTTCTTTATGGGAAAGAAATCTACAAAGCAACCAACTATAGATGGTGGGCAAGGAAAGCTGCCAGTGAAGGAGAAAAAGCCGCATATTTCCTAAAAAGAGGAAGATGGGAAGAAGCTGCCAGAGCAAAAGGAAGGCAGTCCCGTTTTGCCATGAACGCCCAAGTGGCCCATGAATACGATGACCACGTAAAACATACACTCCACGGGAATCCCAAAGCGTCCACAAATATATTGGACAAAGACGGCATGGAGAAGTACGGACTTGTCGGACTCATAAACAGGGCAAGTAAAGCCACGAACAATATAAGAATGCCCGGAAACATAAGATATTTCATTAATCATTTGGCATACCAGTTAGGATTAATCACCACAGATGGAAGGGCGCCATTGGGTATGGACGGGGAACCGGCACCGTTTGACTGGGCTAACCTCAATAACGAACTGGATCCCACCGCCGCCATGGAAGGAGATAAGCCGGGAGACGCTGTACCGCAATGGATAAAGAAAATCTTTGACGATAATAATCAAACCAACTTGAGAGAACTGACAGTCATAGACTTTGATGAACTTGTTGAAGTATTCAAAAAAATATACAAAACAGGAAGGAGAGAATACGAAGGCAACACCTTTGTTAATGAAAAAGGAGAAAGCCTTTCCTTTGAAGAAGCCGAAGACATAATAATGGCGGAAATCAAAGCAGAAAAAGAAAATCCGCTTTATAAAAAACTGGCAGAGAAAAAGTGGAAAAAGACAAAAAAAGAAATAGGGAAATGGGTAGCGGATCTGGCACTCCCGGAAATCATCATAGAACGCATGGGACAAAAGACCTATGATCTGCTTTATAAAAATATGGATAAAGCCTTTGCGAAAAAAAGACTCCTGAAAGAACAGGCGGAACTTGAACTGAAAAAAGTCATGAACATCTATGACAGAGAAACATTCAGAAAAATACGCAATGATAAAATCTACGAGATTAACAAAGTTGACCACAAGCCTGTCATGGTGACAAAAGAAACCATTCTCACCATGGCGTTGAACTGGGGAACAGACTCAAATAGAGAAAGAGTGGTGGAAACCTATGGGCTGGATCATAGAAACATAGAAAAAATCCTTTTTAAATATTTAAATGATAAAGACTGGGACTTTGTGGAAGCTGTTTGGAAGCACATCAATTCGTACTGGCCCGAAAGAAACATTGTACAAAACAATCTGTACGGAATCCCCTTGGGGAAAGTGCCGGGGAGGAAAATTATTTTACCGGACGGAAGAAAGATCAATGGCATGTACTACCCAATTAAATATGATGCAGAGCTCACAAGCAAAACAAAAGACAGAGAAATTAACGACATCATAAGAAAAGACATGCTCGGAAGAACCACATTCAATATCGGGATGGGCTCCACGAAAAGTCGCGCGCAAAGTTCCGGCGGACAGTATCTTAGACAAGACCTTGACGTCTATCTTGACTACATCAATGAATCTATTAACCACATCGCCATGCGTGAAACCACAGCGGACATTTATAAACTCCTGTCCAGAAAAGACCTGGCGGAAGACATATCACAGAAATACGGAGTCGATGCACATAGAAGACTCCAGAGGTGGGCGTCCGACTGCTGGCATGATCCCGTGGATAAATTGACAGCATGGGAACAACGACTGAACAGACTGAGACACAATTTCACTATGGCCACCATGGCCTACAGGACATCCACAGCATTGTTGAACTTTGCAAACCTGCCATTAGTTATGGAAAAAATGGGAGCCGTAAACATGGCAAGAGGACTCTCTGCGATTTACCTTGGCGGTGTGAAAAACTACCGCCAGCAGAGAGACTTCATCCTAAGTAAATCAACGTTCATGAGAGACCGTGCCACAAACATGGATAGAGACCTTGCCCGCGGACTGAAACTCAAAGAAGAACAAGACGTTTCAAAATTAACATCGAAAGCGCATGCCGTGAAAGAAGAAGTAGACCGATTCGCTTATTCACTCATTTCAGAAACAGACTTTATGCTTTCTCTTCCGGAGTGGATCCAGACATATAACAATACCATTGCACAACTGCAAATAGAAAAACCATTTATGACAGTAGCAGAAATGGACGAAGAAGCAGTAAGGCTTGCTGACAAAATGGTAAGAGAAACATTCGGATCGGGAGAAATGAAAGACCGTCCGGAGGTGGTTAAGAGCAGATTACTCTCACAACTTCTTCCGTTTTACAGCTTTACATCATTAGTGATGAACCAATTCATCCGAGGGGGATATGACATTGTAGACGGAAGAGGACCGATGAAACTCATGCGGGCAATGCTATTTTGGTACATCCTTGGATCCGTATTTGAAGGTGCCCTTCGTTCATTGGTGGATAGTGCAACGGGAAATGATAAATACTCCTTCTTGCAGAGACAGGGATATTCCTTTGCGTCAAACGGACCTATCGGCGGTATACCGGTCGCAAGAGAAGTAATCCCCGGTCTCTACTCACTATTCGCGGGAATGTACAGTGACGGCGGAAAAATGAGCGTCACCGGACTAAACATCTTTGAAGATGTCTTCAAAACCGCCATGGCAATAAAATCTGACAAAAAAGACTGGATAGATGTAGGACAGGCAGGGACAAAAGTATTCAATAAAGTAACAGGACTTTCCGATACATTAACCGATGCACTGTGGGCAATTGCGCGTCTCACCACAACAGACACAGACGCCACAGCCTGGGAAGCCCTGTTCTCCATCATATTTGATAGAAGAATAAAAAAGAAAGGAGAAAAGAAGTGATAAATAATAGCGAAAATAGAATCGCATATAAAGGGGACGGCACTGCAGAAGAATTCGCCATCCCTTTTAAAGTCTTGGAAAAAACGGACATCATAGTAGTTATTGCGGATGAAGATAAAAATGAAACAATCCTGAAAAAAGACTACTTTGTAGACCTGGATAAAATGACAGTAAAATATCCAGGGTATCCGCCAGGAGAAGAACCGGCGGAAAATGAACGTCCGCCAAAATTGCAAGAAGGATGGCAGTTAATCATAAAAAGAGAGGTACCTGTCACACAAGAAATAACCTTAGGAAATAAATGGCCGTTCACCGTTATAGAAAAAGCCTTGGATAAAATCACAATGATCCTGCAGGATTTATTGGGAGTAAACAAAAGACAAATCACACTCCCGGATGCGGCAGACATGAAAGACTTCTCAGCAATACTTCCTTATCCGCAAGAAGGAGAGGCGCTTGTATGGGGGAAAGGGAGGTTAGAAAACTCCAATTTCTCAAAAGTGATAAAAGGAGCTGTAGAAAAATCATTGACGAGAGCGGAAGCTGCTGTGGTCGTATCAGAAGAAAATGCATCAAAAGCGAAAGAGCAGGCGGGAAAAGCGGAAGTGAGCGCAGGTGAAGCGGAAGAGAGTGCCACTGTTGCGGCGCAAAATGCCGCGGCTGCCACACAAGGGGCTATGGATGCAAGAGACAGTGCTGCCGGCGCAAGTGTAAGTGAACAAAGTGCGGCGGGGTATAAGAACGAAGTCCAGGCTGCATTGGCGTCCATTTCAGAACAAATCAACGCCTGGGATAAAAATAAAACATACTCATTCCCGCAGACCGTAGCATATACAGACGGAAATACATATAGATGTGTTGGGAAAAACGTCAAAGGAGAAATACCGGATAAATCAAATAACTGGGTATGCTTGACAAATTACAAAGATGACTTTTTTGAATTAGATGAAGACGGAAACCTGATTCCGGCGATCAATCCGTTACATTCGGCTTTATGGGAATTGGACGGAGTGGGGAATATTATACCGAAAGGAGCATGAAAATGAGTACAAGAAATGTGACGCCAAGAGCAAACGAAGAAGGAGAAATCGGAGTCGTAGGGAAAGTATGGAAGGCTTTAAGGGCAAAAATCATAGAAGCAACAAGTAAGATGACAGCGCCCACAGTGGAAGCAACAAGTAAGATGACAGCGCCCACAGTGGAAGCAGGTGACAAAAGTAAAAATGTGGCCACTACAGAATTCGTGAAAAACCGTGAAAACATGGTAGTAAGTCCGTTTCTTCTTCAAAGAAACACAGCTTATAAAATAGGTGATATGGTAAAAGTTCCCAAATTGGGAGAACAGTACGTACTTGAATGCACGCAGGCGGGAACCACGGGAAATACCGAACCTAATTTGTCAACTATATCGGGGGGGGTAGAAGTTAATGACGGAAGCGTGAAGTGGACAGTTAAGACGGTAACAGGGAAAGAATATGTAGATGAAAAACTCAATAATTACGGAAAGATGGAAACAATTAATGCGACTATAGACTCACAGTACATCGAAAATTTATCGTGTGTAAAAATAAAAAACATAGTGCATCTTTTTGTACGAATGAAAAGTGCAAAAGAAGGTCTCATTGAAATTGCATCGGGGCTACCAAAATCATTTATAAATCTTGAATTTTATGCCCCTATAAACAACAGCAACGGTAAAGCTGTACGATTGACAATAAATACAGACGGTAAACTATATCTCAGTTATACGGATGAATATACTACATCGCCAGGACATGAATCTGTTGCATGTTTAGTATATTTAACAAACGATTGAAAGGAGTAAACAAAATGCGGGAAATAACAGATGGAAGTGCAAAATTCAGAGTAGTAGACAAAAGATTGAAAGTAATGATTGACATGCTTTATCCAGTCGGCATAGTCGTTACAACAGCAACAGACGACGCACTAAAGCCGGGGGAAGAGGATGGGCTGGCGCAGTGGGAAGAAATTGCGCAGGATAAAGTGCTGCAAGGCGCGGTAAGCGGTGCGGGCGGAACAATAGAAGCAGGGCTGCCGAACATTAAAGGGGATATCATGACAGGAGACGGAAATAGTGGTGTGACATCTGTTTTCGGCGTCGGTGGGAAACATAATGGCGCATTGTATGTAGATAGAGATAAAAATTTCAGTAATGATGCTTATGCCGCGTCTGCAGGAACAGGAAACAACGCATTCGGATTTTCATTTGATGCGTCAAAATCAAATAACATCTATGGAAAATCTGAAACCGTACAACCGCCAGCATATAAAGTACATTTTTGGAAGCGTATCAAATAAGGAGGTGCACAATGGAAAGAAATGACGGAGAAAAAATAACAATGCAATTTGTAGAACGGATGGCAAAAATGGAAGAAAAACTTGACATGCTCGTTAGAATGCTCCCTGAAATTACTGCATTGCAAATTGCGCAGGCACGATCTGAACAAACCGCAGCATCAGCTCACAATAGAATTGACAACATCTATAAAGTAGCTGGCTTGATCTCGACTATTATCTCAGTGGTTATCGCATTAATCGGAAGGGCGGTGTGAAATGAAAAAATTAAAATCACTCTGGAGAAAAGCCAAAAGCTATTTCCGGAAAATAAACGCACCGTTGTTGTATTGGGCAATACTCTATGCGGTTATCTGCATTTTCTGTATTCTTCTTTATATCCTAATGACAATTGCTGATTGGTTGATCACCGGAAAAGGAAATGAGCCGGAGTTAAGACTATTCATAACAATGCTTTTATCCGCGGGGGCAGTCGGGGGCATAGTCGGAATAGGTAAGATGTTTGTAGACAAAGACGGGAATCAAATACCTGATGTATTCGAAAAGGACGATGGGAAACCACCGTTCTTTTTCGCGAAAGGAGAAAAAAGTGACGAAAGAAGAACTGGCAAGAGTGATAGCGAAAGGGATAATTGAGACAGGAATTGAAGGAGACTACGGTTCCGTTTCTTGCTCAACTGCTGGAGATTACCCGTCAATCGGTGTAAGCCAGTGGGAAGGAGAAAGGGCTAACCGTCTGTTGGAAAGCATTTCCGGCGGAGCGCACTATGCATATCGCAGTTATTATGACTTGAAATACTCTTATGCTATCCAAGACTTGAAAGAACTCTTGATGAGTGATGAAGGACAGCAAGCACAGCTCGATATGCTTGCCGAAGACTGTGAAGATTATGTAGAAACACTCTGGGAAGTGCCTGATCTTGATGACACAAAGTGCACTATCTACGCAGGAATGTGGTGCCCGACATCTGAAACGGTAGTGAGAAACTTCTTAATGCGGAGACAGGAGAGAGGATATGACCTGCGGGACATCAATGTAATCTATGAACTTTTCAGAGAACAGTATGCATATGCAGCGTGCTGTGAAGAATACGCGGAAGGTTATGCAAATAGAGCCACCGCAACGTATGAATATGTAATGAGTTTGGAGGTATAAATGTGGAAAATCAAAAAAGGGCTTATTTTATCGGCGGTCTTGCTGTCGCTGTGGTTGTCGCCATTGCTGTCTGGTTCGCATGCGCAGGCAAGACAAGCATTCACGATTTACGATACGGAGCTGACGCAGTTAGAACAGAGCTTGACAACGCTCGAACAGCACAACAAAGACAAGCAGATACTCTTAGACAAGCAAGCGAAGCAACTCAACGAAGCGCAGGAGCAATTGAAAATAGCGAACGAGCAAATCAGGAAATCTCAAGAATTGAACGAACGGACGCAGAACTCATTAGAGGAAGCAAATCAATACTTGAAAGAGTACGAGAAAAAGGCAGAACGGAAAATCAAAATTAAAACAAGGCAGCGAAACATGTGGATAGCAATATCAGTAGTAGCCGTGGGAGCGGCAATCTCCCGGAGGTGATCCGGTGCTTACGAAAGAGGGCGGGAAACCGCCCTCTTTTTTATTGTAATATTTAGCAATAGGTGATAAAATAACCATAGGTGAATTGGTCGAAACATCCGTGTTAGGCCTCTGAAAGAGGACAATTTTCAGTCCTCTTTTTTATTTACCTCAAATATACTACAATAAAAAGAAATGATAAAAAAAGAAATGATAAAATTTTGATAATTTGCCGTCCAATTTGCCGTCATTTTGCAAGAAAAATGTTATTTACTATCATTTACAACCATTTACAATTAAAATGTAAAAATACATATAATTTCAGGTAAATACTGAAAGATTAGTTACTGCCAGTTACTATCATTTACTATAAAAAACTTTAGTTCCGATAATTTAATGTTATCGGAACTAAAGTTGCGTAAAGAGAAAATACACACGTTTCCATTAGATCCAATATATTCTCCTTATATTTAATTATGATTACGTAAAAGAATACAATTCTTTTGTAACACGAGATACTTCAGCAAAAACTCGTTCAGTATCAATTGTAAGAAGCTCTTTGGCCTGCATAACAAGATTTCCATTAATCATCACAGTATCTACATCCATAGAATTTCCAGCATATGCAGCCAAAGATATACTGTCAAACCGTGGATGCCAATGAAAACCGCTTTGATCTATTAAAATAATATCTGCAAGATATCCCGGTTCTAATTTACCTAAATTATCATATCCAAGACACTTGGCACCTTCTATGGTCCCCATATCAATAGCTTCTTTTGCAGTAACTGCAAAAGGGTCATAATTATTTGCTTTATGGATGAGCGCAGCCAAGCGCATTTCCGCAAACATGTCCAATTTATTGTTACTGGCTGCACTATCCGTCCCAAGACCGACAGTAATTCCAGAATTTCTCATCTTTATAACTGGTGCAATGCCAGATGCCAATTTTAAATTACTCCCCGGATTATGTGCGACACAGACATGTTTTTGAGCCATGATTTTTATATCATTATCGTTAACATGTACACAATGTGCTGCCAATGTAGGCTGTTCAAAAAGCCCAAGATTATTCATCAAAGCAATTGGTGTTAATCCATATTCTTTCAGGCAATTATCAACTTCTCCTTTTGTCTCGCAAAGATGTATATGGATTGGAATGTTAAATTTTTCAGCTGCATCTCTAACTTTCTTTATATACTCCGGTGGACAGGTATATGGCGCGTGTGGGCCAAGCATCACCTTAAATCGTCCATCACCCGCTCCATCCCATTTCTTAAAAAGTTCTATGTTCTCCTGTAGAGCTGAGGAAGCGTTAGGACTGACACCGGCAAGCCCTCTTGCGAGATTCCCACGCATTCCCGCTTTCTCAGCAGCTTCTCCACAGGCATTCATAAACATATACATATCACAGAATGATGTTGTACCGCCGCGAATCATTTCTGCAAATGCAAGCATACTTCCCCAATAAACAATATCATCATTTAAGTGTTCCTCTACCGGCCATATTTTATTTTGCAGCCAATCCATCAGTGCCAGATCGTCAGCATAACTTCGGAATAAGGTCATTGCTACATGGGTATGCGTATTTACAAGTCCCGGTAAGGCAAGCATATTTTTGCCATCAATAACTTCATCATAATCCTCATTTCGGGAGTGCTTGGGAAATTCCCTAATCAATTTCCCATCGACTACAATATTACTATGTTCATGGATTTCTCCATTTTGATATAATGTGACATCTTTTAATAAAATAGACATATGGCCTCCTCAGTCTAATCCCAGGTATTCCTTTTGTTTATCAGATAAAGTATCAATCTCATATCCCATAGATGTCAATTTGATTTCTGCTACTTTTTTATCTAATTCTCTCGGGAGTAAGTACAATTGGGGCCGCAGTTCTTTTTCATGTTCACAAAGGTATGAAACAGCCAATGCCTGCATAGCAAAAGATAAATCCATAATTTCCGCAGGATGACCATCCCCTGCTGCCAGATTGACCAATCGCCCTTCAGCCATTAAATAGATGGTATTCCCGTTAGGAAGAATATATGCCTCGATATTTTTTCTTGCTTCATAATGAGAGTCAGAAATACGCTCTAAATCCTTTCGGCTGACCTCGCAATCAAAATGTCCGGCATTCGCACAAATTGCACCATCTTTCATTTCCATAAAATGTTTTTCCGTAATAATGTCTATGTCACCGGTAACTGTTAAAAAAATATCTCCATATCTTGCTGCCTTTTTCATAGGCATTACCTCAAAGCCGTCAAAAACTGCTTCAATTGCTTTAATTGGATCTACTTCTGTAACAATAACATGGGCGCCCAACCCTTTAGCACGCATAGAAACGCCCTTTCCACACCATCCATACCCCGCTACAACAACGGTTTTTCCTGTTACTGTTAAATTGGTACTGCGAATCACCCCGTCCCATACAGATTGTCCTGTCCCATATCTATTATCAAATAAATACTTACAATAAGAATCATTGACTGCTATCATAGGGAATGCCAATTTATTTTCTTTTTCCAATGCCTTTAAGCGATATACGCCGGTCGTTGTTTCCTCAGCTCCGCCAATCAGATTCTTTTTTGCGTCTGTTCTGTCTGAATGAAGTAAATGAACTAGATCCCCACCGTCATCAATGATAATATGCGGCATATGATCTAGCGCCTTATTCAGGAACATGGTATATTCCTCGTCAGTACACCCATGCCATGCGTAAACAGTTATACCCTGATTTACGAGACCTGCAGCAATCGGATCTTGTGTAGATAATGGATTACTTCCGGTCACGATGACATCCGCGCCCGCAGACTGCAGCGTAAGTGCCAAATATGCCGTTTTTGCCTCCAAGTGAATGGACATTACAATGGTCTTTCCTTTTAATGCCTGATTATTTATAAAATCTCTTTTCAGTGCATTCAATGCAGGCATAAATTTTCCCACCCAGCGAATCCGTTGAAGTCCTTCTTCGGCCAAAGATATATCTCGAATCATAGAATCATTCATATTTTAAACTCCTTTCAAACTGTTTGATAGATATATAGTAAGGCGCCTTTAATGCCCCTTTTTCGGTAATAATTCCTGTAATCAGTTCATTTGGTGTTATATCAAATGAGGGATTGTAAACAGGAATATTCTTAGGTGCGATATAAATCCCCTGAACCATACGAACTTCATCAGGATTTCTTTCTTCAATTGGTATATCCTTACCAGAAGAAATGGAAAAATCAAATGTAGAAAATGGCGCTGCTACATAAAATGGAATCTGATGATATTTACATAGTACAGCAATTCCATATGTCCCTATTTTATTAGCCGTATCTCCATTACCTGCAATTCGATCTGCCCCTACGATTACAGCATCAATTTTTTTTCGTTTCATTACATCTGCTGCCATACTATCTGATATAAGGCGGACAGGAATCTGATCGCTTACCAACTCGGCTGCTGTCAGCCTTGCCCCTTGGAGCAGTGGTCTTGTTTCATCGACATAGACACAAGATAGTTGACCATGCTGATGCAGACGTGTGATTACACCCAAAGCAGTTCCGATTCCTGCGGTTGCCAATGCTCCAGCATTACAATGCGTCAGTATTTTCAAATGCTTTTTACCCTTAAAAATATCTGCACCCCGATCAGCAATTCGGCTGCATATTTCTTTATCCTGCCTTTCTATTTCATTTGCTTTTCTTAGCAGCGCTCCATAAATATTTTCCAGCTTTGTGTTTTTAAAAACTTTAATCATTTCATCAACTGCCCAAAATAGATTAACTGCTGTGGGTCTTGCCATTTTCATTGTATCAGCGGCATGCAAAAATTGTTTTTCAATTGTAGCGGTATCTTGGCAATCTCTTGAAAATTTCTGATAAGCCAGCAGCATTCCATAAGCAGCGGCTACACCAATAGCAGGAGCTCCCCTTACGACAAGATTTTTTATGGCATCAGCCACCTTTAGGTAATCATTGTATTCCATATATATATATGTTCCAGGCAGGCGTGTCTGATCAAGCAAATACAGTTTATCATTTTTCCATTCTAGGGAATGCATTATCATAAGCAGAATCCCCCGAAATCCTTAACTGCATGACGGCATTCACAATCAAGCGTTACATCAAAAGATTCACAAATCATCATCGTAATTTTACGGAAGTTTTCTATATTCTGATCCATGCACTCAACAACCTCTTTATGAGTAAGTACCGTCGGTGAAATTCCTGCCGCGAAATTGGTAACCATTGAAATGGTCGCATAGCACATTTCCGCTTCTCTTGCCAATTGGCACTCCGGTACATTGGTCATTCCTACCACATCTGCTCCCCAAAGCCTAAATGCCTTTATTTCCGCCGGAGTCTCAAATCGTGGCCCTTCTGTACATATATATGTACCATTAGGATGGATAGTAATTTCATTTTCTATTCCAGCTTGAATAATCACATTCCTTAAGGTCTGGCAATAAGGATTTGTCACATCAATATGAGCAACACCACGGAATTCTCCATCAAAGAAAGTTCCATTCCTTGATTTCGTCATGTCTAAGAACTGATCAATCAGTACAAGTTCACCCGGTTTATATCCTGGGTTTAAAGAGCCTACCGCAGTAGTTGAAACTATGGAAGAAACTTCTAACATTTTTAACGCGTATATATTTGCACGATAATTTATTTTATGTGGAGGAATGTTATGCCCTGTACCATGCCGGGCTAAAAATACAATTTCTTTCCCCTTAAAATACCCAATTTGACAAACCGCTTGTCCAAAAGGGGTATTTATTATTTCAGAACGAATATCGGATAATATCCCGGCATCATACACGCCGGTACCACCAATAAATGCCAGTTTATTCATTGTGTTATACTTCCTTCCTTCTGAAACCAATGTTGAAGCGTCTCTCTTGATATTTTTCGGATCTTACCACAATAATGACATGAAATTTCAATATATTCGTCTTTCAGTAAAGAAACTCTTTCAGATTTCGGTAATGCCACAAGCGCCGTTTTTATCCGTTCTTCCGAACACGTACAGCGAAACGCGACCGGTGCCTCTTTAATTATTGAAAACCCGCCTTCTTTTATAAGTGTTTCCAATTCGTGCCCCTGGAATAATCCTTCCTTGGAAAATAAATGGTTTCTATTTCTGAAGTATTGAGTGAATTTTTCCTTATTCCCTTCTGGCAGCAGCTGGGCAAAAATACCGGCGGCACGCGTTATTTTTTTCTCCGGTGATACAGTTGCTGTAACAAAAATGAAAGATTTTATTTGATCAGACTGTTTTAAATATTGTCCAAGACATTCAGAAATATTACCAAAAGATAAATTTATACGGCTACTATAAGGAGTCCGTACTAAGGAATATCTTGTAACAGTAAGTTGTGCTTTATCACTGATGAGGAGCTTTTCATTATGTGATGTCACCGGAAGATTATCATCAGCAGTATCCACATAACCACGTATAAAATACCCTTCATAGGCATCAGTATGAATAGATCCTAAAATAGAATTTGTTTGCCAAAGAATACTGATTCCTTCATGATTCTTAAAATCCGTCGCAAGTACCGATGTACCGGCCAGAATTTTCCCCACAATCACTGCTGTTAAAGCAGGCAGATGATGTAACTCCTGTACCTTTGCAGCAGCAGAAGAAACATCAGAAACAGTTATACGAATCCCTGACATGCTTAAATAATGTTGAATTGTATTAATTTTAATCAATTTTCTCTCCGGATGTCTTGAATATTTGAACAAATTTAGATATCAAATCTTTGCATCATATGTTTATTTTACAACAAAATCAATGAGAACAAAAAGCGCACAGCCTATAAAAACAGACTATGCGGACAAAATACGGAAAGAAAACCCTATGAACGCAGTACATCAATCGCTTTTTTTCTATCAGCCGCGCCAAACACGGAGGAACCAGCTACAAGAATATCTGCGCCTGCGTCTTTAAGCAAAACAGCATTAGCAGAAGAAACTCCTCCATCCACTTCGATGGGAATTTGAAGATTTAAATTCTTCATCATCTTTTTTAATACTTTTATTTTATCTAAAGTATAGGAAATGAACCTCTGACCGCCGAATCCCGGATTAACGGACATAATAAGTACAAAATCTAAAAGAGGCAATACAAGTTCCAAAGCAGACAGTGATGTGCCAGGATTAAGCGCAATACCCGCTTTAATTCCACGAGACTTTATATCGTGAATAGTACGATCCACATGAATCACCGCCTCCTGATGAAAGGAAATCATATCAACACCAATTTTTCCCAGTGAATCAAAATAATATTCAGGATGATATGTCATTAAATGAACATCAAATGGCAGCAACGTGACTTTTCTAAGTGACTGAATGACCGGTGGACCAAAAGAAATATTGGGTACAAAGGTGCCGTCCATGACATCAAGATGAACTAAATCAGCACCACCCGTTTCAATATCTTTCAACTCACATTCTAAATTGGAAAAATCTGCGGCAAGGACCGAGGGAGCAATCTTCATAATTTTTTCTCCTGGCAAAATCAAATCAATACTTTTTGGAATACTTCAATTTCTGAAATATTTGTAAATAGGACTCATATCTTCTTTTTTGAACAACCCCGTCTTCCATAGCCTTCCGGATAGCACACTTCGGCTCGGAAATGTGCCGGCAATTATTAAAATAACATTTCCCTAAGTAAGGACGAAAGTCTTTAAATAAAAAACCTAATTCATCAACATCCAGTAAATCTATATCTAGAAGCGTATACCCTGGGGTGTCCATAAGAAATACTCCCGTCTTAAATTGCACTAATTCTGCATGCCGGGTTGTTGCCCGCCCCTTTCCTGTATAAGCGCTGACTGCACCGGAGGTAAAGTATGACCGCCCTAAAAAATAATTTAGAATACTGGACTTTCCAACTCCAGACGGTCCGGAAAATACGATGATACGACCTCGCAAAAGTTTTTTTAAATCGTCAAGGCCATCTTGAGTATATGTTGATGTATAAACACAGGGATATCCCGCTTTTTCATATTCTTCACATACTCTTTTGGCAGAAACTTCATCCAAATCGCACTTATTAATGCAAATCACAGGAGACATATTCGCATTTTCCGCAAGTAATATCATTTTATCAAGAAGACCGCGATTAAGATCCGGTGTACAAATGGATGACACCAGTACAAGTTCATCTACATTTGAAACCGGCGGCCGATATAACTGATTCTTTCGTTTATAAACTTTTGTAATGACTCCCTCGAACCCTTTATTGGCTTCATATTCTACATGATCGCCTACTAATACATCGGTCTTTTTCTTCAATGCTCCGCGTGAACGGCAGCGAGTCAGTACCTGATTATTTCCCAATATGGTAAAATATCCGTTTTGATCTTTCAGGACAGTCCCTTCCATAAATTTATAGCTCCCGATCTTGGACTATATTTCCATCAATAAGTACCTGAACCTTAACATTCCCTATCCCTGATACAGATTGATTAACTGTACTTCCCGGTTTAACCTGCTGATTATAGGAGACTGATTTACCATTATCATCAATTATATAGATAACCACATGGCGTGAATTGCCGTTTTTAGGAATAGTAATATTAACGCTCCCTGTTTTTTTCTGCGTTTTTTCTTTTTTCCCGATAGTAAGATTTACGGAAGATTCATTCGTAGATACGCCACCGGTGGGATTCTGCGCCAAAACAACAGCAGAATCATCTGCAGCAACCCCGTCAGAAGATGAAATAGTTCCTAATGTAAGATGTACGGAATCCAATGCATTTTTTGCATCTGCCAATGTCATACCTACCAAATTAGGAACATTTACCGGTTGGCGCAAGTTAATAACAATATTGACAAGTGTTCCTTTTGCCACTTTCGAGAAAGACTGCGGGCTCTGAGAGATAATGATTTCGGCCGGCTGGGATTGGTCGCTACCATTTTCAACAGCCCCTAAAGCAAGATCCAGTTTTCCTAACCGTTCTTTTGCCTGATCTAAAGTAAGCCCTTTTAAATCAGGAACCAAAATAACAGCTCCACCTTTGCTGACTGTCAGATGAATGATCCTCTGTTCTTTTACACTTGCTCCGCCAACCGGTGTTTGGGATATTACCTGTCCAGCCGGAATATCATCACTGGCAATTTCATCAATGGAAAACTTAAGATTCATTTCCTTCAGTGTCTTTTGTGCCACTTCCACAGGCTCTCCGACAAGCATTGGTACCGTTACATTTGAGGTACTCCAAAAATTTCCAAAGCTAAAAAATGCCCACAAAAAACAGGAAATAAATAAAAGCACCATTGCGATCCAAATATACTTTTGAGGGAAATTTGTAATCAGATGAGAAAGCTTACCTTCCGGCTCTGTTCGTGCAATTTTTTCTGTTTTTTGTGCAATTGGTTTCGTCATCGCAGCAAACTCGGGCTGTGCAGGTTTATAAATGGACGTAGTAAATCCCTGCGCCATTTTTAACTCAGAAATAAAATCAGAAACAGAATTGTATCTCTTATCAGGATCTTTCTGCAACGCGGTCAAAACGCATTCTTCCAGCATGGGCGTAATGGCAGGATTAAATTTAGTTGGCCGTGGTACTTCTCCGCGCATATGCTGCAGTGCAATACTGACTGCTGTTTCACCTTCAAACGGTAAATGGTGTGTAAGCATTTCATAGAGCACAACACCTAAAGAATAAATATCTGTTTTCTCTGTAACTTTATCCCCAGCCGCTTGTTCTGGTGATAAATAATGAACAGATCCCAAAATAGATTTTTTATCAATTACTGTTGCAGAATTGATTGCTCGTGCGATGCCAAAGTCAGTCACTTTCACCTTACCGGTTTCAGTCAGAAGAATGTTATGCGGCTTAATGTCACAATGAACAATACCATTCTCATGGGCTGCTTCAAGTGCGCTGCCGATTTCAACAGCAATACGTACAGCCATATCGACAGATATACTGCTGTGATCTTGAATATATTGTTTAAGTGTCACCCCTTCGACATACTCCATAACAATATAATGTACTCCCTGATCATCCCCAACATCATATATCCCCACAATATTAGGATGTGTAAGTTTCCCTGCAGACTGCGCTTCATGTCGAAAACGTACAATGAAATCATTGTCTTCTGCAAAACTGCTATGAAGCACTTTTACAGCAACTACCCTATCAAGTAATAAATCGGTAGCCATATAGACATCTGCCATGCCCCCCGAGCCTATTTTCTTTTCCAATTTATAGCGATTGTCAAGTGTTTTACCAACCATTAGCCTTCTCCGCCTTTTCTACCCCAGTAGTCAATTAATATAAGAGATACATTATCTGCCGCACCTGCATTATAAGCGGCATTGAATAAATGTTCTCCGCAATTCATTAAATCTTCTTTGGTAAAATTTCTATATTCCGACAGAATTTTTGCGATATGTGTATCATCCACCATCCCTGTCAATCCGTCAGTACAAAGCAGTATTAATGTATTATTTTTTAACCGGATTGTACCTGTATCCACTTCTAACGCCTTCTTGATTCCCACAGCACGGGTAATTTCATTCTTCCGTGGATGTTCATGCATTTCATCCTCGGTAATCTTGCCTTTTCTTAGAAGTTCCATAACAAAAGAATGGTCTGTTGTCACTTGCTGGAGAATTTCTTTATGATAAATATATAACCGGCTATCTCCGACATGTGCCCAACTCAGCATATTATCATTGATACCTACTGTAATCATGGTTGTTCCCATACCATCAAGTTCAGGTTTCTTCATTTTTTCGGTCAGAACAACTTGATTTGCATGCAAAATAGACTCCTTCAAGAGTCCTTCTGAAATTTTTTCCAAAGGTACATTCTTCAAGAAGCCGGTTCCACTTTCAACAGCAAGCCTACTGGCCACTTGACCACCTACGTAGCCTCCCATGCCATCCGCTAAGATAAAAACGGGACCGGAACAATCCGAAATACTGTCTTCATTTACTTTGCGAATCAGTCCGACACGGGAATCGCCGTATGCAATAAACATAGATGCCAGATTCTTTCTATAACTCAAATACAATAAATGCTATTTACAATTCATAGTAGCATGTTGAAAAAACACAGTCAACAAAAGCCTTTAAGGATACTAAGTAACACTGTTTAAATATCTCCGTTTTAACTGTCCGCAAGCCGCTTGTATTTCATCCCCCATTTGTTTGCGCACAGTCGTTTCCTTTCCTTTTTTCAGCAAAATATCCTGAAATCGTTTGATTTCTTTCCATTCTGGCGGATACAATTTAATATGCTCTGTACCGTTGATAGGGATTAAATTAATATGGCACGGCATTTTACCTATTAAGCGGCAAAGTTCTTTTGCGTTTTCCACACTTGCATTCATATCCTTGATAAGAATATATTCAAAAGTGACCCTTCTCTTTGTTTTCTTAAAGTAATATTCTGCCGCACTCACTACATCTTTAATTCTAAAATTTTTACTTATAGGAACCAAAACATTACGAATCCGATCATTCGGCGCATGCAAAGAAATAGCAAGGGTAATAGGGATATTTTCATCAGCTAATCGATAAATTTGAGGTACGATCCCGCATGTAGAAATAGTTATATTACGATAACTGATATTCAATAGTTCAGGATCATTCGCAAGATGGATAAAATGCAAAACCTCTTCATAATTAGTAAGCGGTTCCCCTGCTCCCATCAGAACGATGGAATGGAACGGTATATCGTAAAGTTCTTTAAATGCATACATCTGTGCAAGAATTTCTCCTGCCGTTAAATTTCTTTCCAACCCTTTTCTTGTGGAAGCGCAAAATATACATCCCATTGCACAGCCGACCTGGGTGGAGACGCAAATAGAATTTCCATAATGGTGACACATACAAACGGTCTCAACCAAGGAGCCATCTTTTAATTTAAGAAGTAATTTTATAGTCTTTTCATCATCGGATTGCGCCCGGCTTATAATGACCGGCTTATCAATCTGTCCGTTCTCTTTTAACCAGTCTCGCATTTTCTGTGAAAACTGAGTCATTTCATCAAAATGGAATATATGCCTTTTGTATAGGTAATCTCGTAATTGCTTTGCTCTGAAACGGGGAAACCCGTTTCCCACAACCCATGTTTCTAGCTCCTGCAAATTTAGTCCCCATATATTACGCTTCATGAGATACCTTTCTTAATTTTGCCACAAAAAAACCATCACTTCTGACTAAATCAGGATAAAGGGTCATCATCCCATTTAAAGATTTTCCCAAAACGGGAAAGTTAAATTCTTCCGGCGCAAACTCCGAATGTAAAGAAAGAAACTCATTAATAATATGTTCGTTCTCATCAGGATTAAGTGTGCAAGTACTATAAACCAATACGCCGCCTGTTTTTGTATATTTAGCCGCCTGCTCAATTAATTGTTTTTGTAATGGTGGAAATACGGATAAGTCACTTTCCTTTCTTCTCCACCGAAGTTCCACCTTATGTCCTAAGACCCCTAATCCTGAACAAGGTGCATCTAAAAGGACCTTATCATAAGTTTCATACAGGAATGGTAACGGTTTGACGGAATTTCTTACCTCTGTATGGATAATAGATATTCCCAAACGTTTTGCATTGTCTTTTATCAATTTGACTTTATGCGGATAAACATCCCAAGCGTCAATACTGCCTCTATTTCCCATCAACGCTGCTATATGCGTTGTTTTACTTCCTGGCGCTGCACACATATCAAGAACATGGTCTCCTGCATCCGGTCCAAGTACTTTGGCGGGAATCATGGAAGATGCCGTCTGTATATATATAAGTCCTGTCTGCAGAAACTCTGAAAACAGAATATCCGTCCCCGCTTTTATTGCCAGTGCTTCCGGCATATAAGAAATATCTCCTACACTTATATTTCTTAATTTTAACTGTTTTTTGATATCATCCGTTTCTATTTTAAGCGTATTTACTCTAATGCATGTGTCCGAAATAGTATTAAAGGCTTTCAGAATCTTTTCAGATTGTCCCATACCGTATTCTTTTTCAAAAAATCGAATCAGCCATTCAGGTTGGTTATAGATTAAAGATTCATAAAAGACACGGTTGGAAGTTCTATCCGGCAACGTAAGTGATTCCCTTCGGCGAAGAAAATTTCGGAGAACTCCATTAATAAATTTTACATTTCCGATATGAGTTACTTTTTTTGCAATTTTTACTGTTTCGTTGACAGCTGCAGACTCAGGGATACGATCTAAAAAGACAATCTGATATATCCCAAGGGCTAAAAGAATACGTACTGCAGGATGAATTTTAAACATCGGCCGGTCACTTATCAAACTGATCAGCCAAAGGCAATAATTATATTTACGACAAACCCCATAAATAAGTTCCGTCAATAAATGTCGTTCTTCCTTTTTTAAAGGGCACCACCGCAAAATACTCTGAATCGTTAAATTAGCGTAAGCATTTTTTTCAAAGATTTCATAAAGTGCCTCAAATGCCAATGTTCTCGCTGATTTTATTTTTTCAGTACTCGAAGCAATCATTGGTTTCTACCTGATATCCATTGATAAAATCAATCGTTTTCATTCGCTTATGATTCTCCGGTTGAACCATTGTTAAGTATATGATTCCATGCGTCGCAGCAACACCTATATTACCATCTTTTAAAGAAACAACAGTTCCCTTGGGGATTGCAGCGGTATCGCTGTTCTCATAAAAAGCAGCATGGATTTTTATCCGTTTACCATGAAAATAGGTGTACGTCCCCGGGGAAGGATACATTCCTCGAATAAGGGCATCAATAACCGATGCCTCTTGCTCCCAATCAATATGCCCCATCTCTTTTGTAACTTTTTCCGCATAAGTTGCTTTAGCATGATCTTGCGGTTTCGCACCAGCCATACTTTCAGGTAGATTCTTCAAGACATAGAGAAGCTCTTTCGCCCCCAACACGGAAAGTGATTCAAATAATTCACCCGCTGTCATATGCGGCAGGATTTTCAATGGAGCCATACGAATGATATCACCTGTATCCATCCCGGAATCAAGTTTCATGATACTGATACCGGTCTCACTTTTACGGTCTATAATAGCCCTTTGTATAGGGGCAGAACCTCTATACTCCGGCAAAAGAGAGGCGTGAATATTAATCGCTCCATAAACGGCGGCATCTATAACTGCGACCGGAAGAATTTTTCCATAAGCCACTACAATAATAAGATCTGGCTTTAATGCAGCCAGTTCCCGAATAGTATCTTCACTTTTAAAAGTCGTCGGTTGGTATACCGGGATATTCTCTTCCATTGCTAATTTTTTTACATCAGAAAAAGTTATCCTGTTCCCTCTTCCATTTATTTTGTCAGGCTGAGTATAAACAGCAATAGGTCTATATCCATTTTCACACAGTGTTTTTAATTGCACAGCCGCAAAATCAGGTGTTCCCATAAATATAATCCGATATGGATTACTCATCAGACGCTCCTTTATGCAACGAGTTTGCCTTTTCGATAAAAAGAATCCCATTCAGATGATCTGTTTCATGTTGTATACAACGTGCCAGAAGTCCCGTTGCTTTCTTTTGCTTTCTTTTCCCGTGAATATCCTGATATTTTACAGTCACATTAGCATAACGTTCTACTTCTCCATACCAATTTGGAACAGACAAACAACCTTCCGTATCAGTTACTTTCTCATCTCCGTCAGGAGTCCATCTCGGATTAATATAAGCTTCAAATCCGGATTCTCCATCATCAGCAACAAAAACACGTTTTGAAACAGCAATTTGCGGTGCTGCCAATCCTACTCCGTTAGATTCATACATTGTCTTTTTCATTTCATTAACTAAGAACTTCAGTTTCTTATCAAATGCGGTAACAGGCATTGCAACAGACTTCAAAATCGGATCGCCTGCAATAATTATTTTACTCAATTCATTTCCCTTCACTTTCACTAAAATATTATAGGGGATCTACATCTATAATTATATCATTTTCCTGAAATATCTTAGAATTCTGCATGGAAAGCTTCAAACGCCTTAGTGTGTTTCCTTTTATAAGCAAGGAAACATTATATATATTTCTTACCTTTTTGACAGGTTCATCATAAGGCGGTGTTACAGAAATATAATCCGGTATATCAGGCAGCATTTCCCGAATATAACAATAAATCTTTTCTGCATGATTTCTGGCGATGCTTTCTTTTTTATTAAAACAGGTGATTTTCATCAGCCTAGTAAACGGCGGATAATGGAGAGTTCTTCGATATTCCAATTCCTGCTGATAAAAAGCATCATAGTCCTGTTTTGCAGCAGTTAATATAACATAGTGTTCTGTATTATATGTTTGAAGAATGACTCGTCCCTGTTCCAAATTCCTGCCTGCCCGCCCCGCACATTGTGTAATCAGATTAAAAGTCTGTTCTGCTGCAAGATAAGTAGGCATATTCAAGGTGCTATCCACAGAAAGGATCCCTACAGACTGCACGCCCGGTATATCATGTCCCTTGGCTACCATCTGTGTGCCGAATAAGATGTCAAATTTTCCATCTCGAAAATTGGATAATATTTTTGCAGCGCTATACTTCTTGGCAGTACTATCTACATCAAAGCGGCAACATTTCGCTTCCGGAAGTAATTTTTTCAAATCTTCTTCAATCCGCTGTGTTCCCCATCCTAAATATAATATATCTTGAGAACTGCACACAGGACACTGCCTGGGCAAAGGAAATGTACTCTCACAATAATGGCAGTTCAATCGATGTTTATCTTTATGATAGACAAGCGGAACATCACAATGGGTGCATTTGAATACATATCCGCAATGTTTACACATCAAAGTCGGTGCAAACCCTCTTCGATTCAGCAGCAGAATCGCTTTATGATTCTTTTGAACCGTATCTCTCAAAAGATCAATCAGCGGTCTTGATAAGTTGGTCGCATGCCCTATATCTGCTTCGCTCCGCATATCATAAACATATATTTGAGGCAGTGGTATTTTATGAACACGTTGCCGCATTTCCAGCAATTCAATCTTCTTATTTTTAGCCGCAAAAAAAGTAGTAACAGAAGGCGTAGCCGCCCCAAGAACAATAGGGCAATTATAAATAACAGCCATTACCTTTGCCACATCTCTGCCATTATAGCGGGGAGTCTCCGTTTGTTTATAAGATGAATCATATTCCTCATCAACAATAATAAGTTTCAGATTCTTAAACGGCATGAAAAGGGCAGAACGGGAACCAATAATAATAGAACTTTCTTCATTTGCAATTCTTTGACGATTATTATACCGCTCACCTTTACTTAAATTACTGTGCATAAAAACCACTTTATCGCCAAAGTAATCGGCAAAATAAGAAACCATCTGGTTCGTCAAAGCAATCTCAGGTACTTCGATCAGCACTGTTCCCCCTGCTGCAATCGCACTCTCAGCCGCACGGAGATAAACTTCCGTCTTCCCACTTCCTGTTACACCATAAAGGAGTATACCCTTGTATCTTTCCTCATTAACAGCACCGATTATATATTCTACCGCATATTTTTGTTCCGCCGTTAGTTTGCGTGGGTTGTCTCTCTTTGTGTTTTCCACAAGCGAAAACGTTTTCTTCCCTCGATAAAATAGATGTCCATTGCCATTCCTGCAAAAGCGTCGAATAACATCCCGTGAAAAACCCGCTGATATCAGGTTTGAAATCGAATCCTGCCCGATTTGACACAGATGCGACCATAAGGCTTTTTGTCTTCCCCCTCTTTTCATGGACTCCGATTCCGATTTGTTATTAATGGCTAACCATTCTTCCAATGGTTCTTTATAGACTTTTTGCAATAATTCTGTTTCTTTTATAAATCCTTTCTCAAGATATCGGTTACAACGAGTTTTACCCAAAACTAAAACCGCGTCTTCTTTCGAAATGATTTCAACAGAGACATCGATCAGTCCCCATATATCCTCACATTCCGGAATTTCCTTCCAATTAATCTCATATAAGACCTCTGTTCGTATTCCTTTTTTATCAATAAGAAAAAGACGAAGAGCATCTATCAATGTGCACATATAATATTGTGAAATCCATTTTGCTGTTTTAATCATTGCATCCGTAAACCAAGGTACTGAATCAATGGCATCATAAATTTCCAGCAACTTGTAAGAAATATGAGAGAATTCCTCTTCATGACATGATAGAATAATTCCTTCTTCCTGCTTGCCGGCAAACGGTACTATGCACCGCCAGCCGGAACCCACATAACTGAGATGATCCGGGATTTTATAAGAAAATGTTTTGTTTAAATGTTTCGAAGGCCGATTAATTAATATCTCCGCAATTGTACCAATCATCGATCATTTTCCTTATTTCGTGACTCCTAAAGAAACTCTTTTATATCGATATAAAACGATGTCTATATATTATCATAAAATGCTATCCTTATTCATTATTTATTTTAATGCGGCAGGATATTTTTCACGACAATAAAAAACTTCTTTGGATAAAAAACGATTCTGTCACCACAAAGAAGTTTCTCAAAAATTATATCCCAACTTGTCTTTTCAATGATTCCGCCTTGTCTGTATGCTCCCACGGTAAATCTATATCATCTCTTCCAAAATGTCCATATGCTGCAGTCTGTCTATAAATCGGATGACGTAGATTAAGCATATCAATGATACCGGCAGGTCGAAGTTCAAAATTTTCCTCAACCAGATTTACGATTTGTTCTTCATCAATTTTCCCTGTTCCGAATGTATCGACTAAAATAGATACCGGACGTGCTACACCAATTGCATAAGCCAATTGAATTTCACATTTATCCGCAAGACCTGCTGCCACGATATTCTTTGCCACATAGCGCGCAGCATATGCCGCTGAGCGATCCACTTTTGTCGGATCTTTTCCAGAGAAGGCACCGCCGCCATGGCGAGCCATTCCGCCGTAAGTATCAACAATAATTTTCCTTCCAGTGAGTCCCGCATCTCCCTGCGGCCCACCAATAACAAAGCGGCCTGTCGGATTAATCAGGTATTTTGTATTTTCATCAATAAATTGGGCCGGTAAGACAGCTTTTATCACATGCTCAATCATATCTTCTCTGATTGCTTTCTGTGTAATATCCGGTGCATGTTGCGTTGAAATAACAATCGTATCAATACGCACCGGTTTCCCATCAATATATTCTACGGTTACTTGTGTTTTCCCGTCCGGTCTAAGATATGCGAGTTGTCCATTTTTCCTGACTTCTGCCAAACGGCGTGAAAGTCTGTGTGCAAACGCAATAGGAAGAGGTAAAAATTCAGGGGTTTCATTGCACGCATAACCGAACATCATCCCCTGATCGCCGGCTCCGATATCATAAGAATCCGCTTTAGCTTCCTTTGATTCCAGAGAATGATCCACCCCCATTGCGATATCAGGAGACTGTTCATCCAGAGAAATGAGAATCGCACAGGTTTCACTGTCAAATCCATAACTTGCATCAGTATACCCGATGTCCCCAATCGTTTTGCGAATCACCCGTGGAATATCCACTTTGGCATCAGTTGTTATTTCGCCAAACACATGCACCTGCCCGGTTGTGACAATGGTTTCACAAGCAACACGCCCATTGGGATCCTGCTCAAGAATAGAATCCAATATGGCGTCTGAAATCTGATCAGCTATTTTATCCGGATGCCCTTCTGTAACAGATTCTGACGTAAATAAAACCTTTTTCGGCATATTTTTATCCTCCGATTATGTAAAAAAATAAAAATTCCTCCGCGCAGGGAGGACTTCCTCTCATCTGCCAGCAAATGCTGATGGAATTAGCACCTTTTCCCTATATAGAATGGTTGCTGCAGCATCATGGGGCCAAATCCCTCCGCTGCTCTCGATGAGTATTATGAAATTTATTATATCATATCATTGAAATTAATCAATAGAGTTTACAACAAAGGTATCTTCTGCGATTTACGCAGTTCAAGAACAAGATGTCTTCTTTTATTAAATAATCAATTACATTTTTCCGCAATTTTCTCTATGATGATTTTCCCTAATTCTTCCTTTGACATTTTAGGATATTGCTGTAATGTACCATCTTTATATAATATGGCGGCAATATTAGTCGTTACATTAAATCCTGCGCCGGGCATCGCCACATCATTGGCAATAAGCATATCTAAATTCTTTCTTTCCACCTTGTTTCGACCATGGGCAATAACATCATTCGTTTCTGCTGCAAACCCAACAAGGAACTGGTGAGTCTTTTTTTGCCCCAGATCAAAAAGAATATCCGGATTAAGCGACAGGTGAATCCTAAGATCATCATTTTCTTCTTTTTTAATTTTTTGATTCGCCGCAGCAATCGGTCTGTAATCTGAAACTGCCGCTGCCATAATGACTATATCACTTTCTTCATAGAGACTCTTTATTGTTTTATCCAATTCACGGGCATCCCGAACATAAATCATTCTAACATCTTCCGGCGCGGGCAGTGCTTCCGTACAACTTACCAGAACCACGTCAGCTGCTTCTATTGCAGCAGCCCTGGCGATAGCATAACCCATCCGTCCGCTGGAACGATTTCCTATATAACGTACCGGATCAATATTCTCTTTTGTCCCACCCGCGCTTATGACTACACGCTTCCCCTTTAACAACTGCCTTCCCGATAAAATCCGTTCAATCCGGAAAATAATTTTTTCCAGCGAAGGGAACCGGCCTTTACCGGAAGCATTACATGCCAAGTGTCCGCTTTCAGGTTCTACAAATATATAGCCAAGTTTGCGCAACTTTTCAATATTCTCTTGGACAATAGGATTCTCATACATGTTTGTATTCATGGACGGAACAAAAATAACCTTTGCAGTTGTCGCCATAATTGTTGTCGAAAGCATATCATCAGCAATTCCATTGGCTATTTTCCCAATGATATCAGCTGTTGCAGGGGCAATAACAAAAACATCCGCTAATTGGGCAAGCGAAATATGTTCTACATCCCATTTGTTGATATTGGCAAACATATCGACAGTAACATCATTACCTGAAAGTTCTCCGAATGTAATAGGTGTAACCAATTTGGCTGCATGTTCAGTCATAATGCAATGTACATCTGCACCGCGCTGCCTAAGCTGGCTTACAAGTCCGGCCGCTTTATACGCCGCAATACCGCCGCAAACTCCTACGACAATATGCTTATTTATAAACATCATAAAAATCCTTTCAGTAAGGTGAGTAAGAAACAAGTAATTACACCGTAAATTTATTTTTTATTTTCATAATAAGAAATCTTATCGTGATATATCTCTTCAAGCGCCACAGTCACCGTTTTTTTCCCTTTATCATCAAGTAATGCCGGAGCTCCATCCGTTAATTCTCTCGCTCTCAGGGCAGCCAATGTGACAAGGGTATATTTTGTATCAACCTTTTTCACAAGAGCATCAATTGCTGGATAACACATCATTTTAAAGGAACCTCCTTATTTATATACTGCTGAAAAATTGTTTCTATCTGATTCTGATTCCTGGATAGTTTACATCTTTCTGCCTCTATAATTGCGCAGGTTTTATGAACTGCATCCTTCAGTACATCATTTACGACTATGTAATCATATTTATGCGCCATAGATAATTCACCGGTGATTTGAGCCAAACGCTTTTGGATGGTATCTTCCGAATCTGTCCCTCTGCCGTGTAAACGCGCTGAAAGCGTCCTTAAGGATGGTGGAACTATATAAATAAAAACACCTTTAGGATATCTTTCCTTAACCTGCATAGCACCTTGGATATCAATTTCAAGCAAAACTGATTTTCCTCTTTCAATTAGATCAAGAACACTTTTCTTTGGTGTTCCGTAATAATTGCCGTATACACATGCATACTCCAAAAAGGCCTCTTCTTTTATCAGTCTTTCAAACTCTTCCTTTGATCTGAAAAAGTAGCTGACCCCCTCTTCTTCCCCCACTCTTGCCGTTCTGGTTGTCATAGAAATGGAATAATTCAATTCAGGATAAATATTTCTGATTTCATTGCAAATAGTGCCTTTCCCTGCTCCCGACGGACCGGAAACGACAAGCAGAATTCCCTCATCCTTTTTCCCCATATACCTTTACCCCTCATCAGCCGCTTCCATAATTGCCGTTTCCTTATTCATTAAACGGTGAGAAATTGTTTCAGGCTGAACAGCGGAAAGAATAGTTTGCCCACTGTCCATAATCAAAACTGCCCGTGTTTTTCTCCCGTAAGTAGCATCAATCAGCTCGCCTTTGTCTCGGCAATCTTGAATCATTCGTTTGACCGGTGCCGATTCTGGACTGATAATTGCAATAACTCTGGTTGCCGCCGCCATGTTTCCAAAGCCTATGTTAATAAGCTGAACTCCCATTATTATCTCCTTATTCGATATTTTGAACCTGTTCCCTGATTTTCTCCAATTCTGTTTTGATTATTATAACACAGTCAATCACACTGATGTCATTGGCTTTTGAGGCGGTTGTATTGATTTCCCGGTTAATTTCCTGGAGCAGAAAATCAAGCTTCCGTCCTATAGGTTCCATACTGTTTAAGGCGGCAGCGAACTGATTTAAATGACTCTCAAACCGGGTAAGTTCTTCTGTATAATCCGTTTTTTCAGAGTAAACAGCGACCTCTTGCAATAAACGTGTCTCATCCCAAGCACTCCCACTGTCTTCCAATAATTTGATCATGCGGCTGCGAAGCCTTTTTTCGTAATCCTCTACAATGATATTTTGTTTACTTTTCAGATACAGAAGTTTTTCCCTCAATAGATCAATTCTTTTATTTAAATCAGCCGCTAAATTTTCTCCTTCCCGACGCCTCATTTCATTCACTCCAGCTAGTGCGGCAGATACAGCCTTGCGGGCAAGAGAAATCAATTCTTCATCAGTAATGGATTCTATTGCTACATGAAGAAAAGGAGTCGGCAACAATAAAAGATCGGAAACTGAAGGTTTCCGGCACCTGATCTCATCTTTATGCCTCAGCATGTGAAATACATCCAAATAAGCAGATAAAAGGTCTTCATCTAAAGAAACATGAATGTTTTTTCTGCTTCCATCTGATGTGAATGTGAGATTAACGTATATCTTGCCTCGGTGTACCTGTTCTTTAATTAAAGATTTTATGCTTTCTTCCGCGGCTGCAGAAAAATGGTCAGTACGTATATTTAACTCAAGAAATCGATTGTTAACAGTTTTTATTTCAGCCGTTACCATTCCCTTAGTACCAGTTGCCGTACCATGCCCGAAACCGGTCATGCTCTTCATACTTACGCCCCTTTTCCAAATAATTAAATTATATATTCACCCTCAAATACTTTTTCTGCCGGTCCTGTCATAAATACATGCGCAGAACTATCACCCTCCCATGAAATATGAAGATTTCCTCCGTCAAGAATAACCTCTGCTTCTTTTTCTACAAGTCCATTCAGGATTGCAGCAACAACAGTCGCGCAGGTTCCTGTACCACAAGCCATCGTAACACCAGTACCACGTTCCCATACACGCATGCGCAGTAAATTTTTTTTCAGGAGCTGCGCAAACTCCACATTTGTTTTTCGCGGAAAATGAGCGTCTGCTTCTAATCGGGAACCGATTTCTTCAAGCGAAATTCGATCAATATTGTCAGTAAAAATAACACAATGTGGATTCCCCATTGATACACAAGTAATACGGTATGTATGCAAGTCATTTGTAAGTTTCCGGTTCACCACCATACCGTCACCAAATCCTGTCACAGGAATCTCACTGCTGTTTAAATGCGGCACGCCCATGTCGACACGAACCTTTCCATCCGGAAGCAGTTCAGGGAATAAAATCCCTGCACCGGTTTCTACGGAAAAATGATGCTTTGATACCAGCCCCAGCTCATGAGCCCACTTGGCAAAAGCACGAATACCGTTACCGCACATTTCTGCTTCACTTCCATCACTATTGAAAATTCTCATCTGAAGCGTTGCCTTTTCCGAAGGAAGAACAAAGATTATTCCATCGGCACCTATACCAAAATTTCTGTTACAAATAGAAACACATTTTTTTACCACCGGCCGGATATCCATTGTCATTGCATTGACAAAAACAAAGTCATTTCCACAGGCCTGCCATTTCGTAAAATGCATAAACCCCTCCTGCATATCATTCATTAGTTTTTTATTTTAACATCTATACTAAACAGAGTCGAGCATATTTCTACAGAAAACAGGCTATCCTCCCCAATGGATTATGCTATACTGATTCAGAACAAGAAAGGAGTTATTTCATGCAAATTGACAGTGCAGTTCTTTACATATTCAGAAAAGAATTGGCAGCTAAAATCATACCGGCACAGGTACGCCAAATTCATCAAATAGATAACCGGATTATTGACATAGAACTATTTCGTTCGTACGAAAAACCTATACACTTAATTTTTGACACTTACCGCCCTTTAATCTACATCACCGAAAACCTAAAAAAGGACACCGGATATATGCCCTCTCAAACATTTTGCATGACATTGCGTAAACAGCTGGAAGGCTCCAGGCTTTCATCCATTGAACAACCGGATTTTGATCGGTTCTTAAAATTTAATTTCGATCGTATAGAAGCAGGTGGGAAGATTATTACCAAATCCCTCTGTATGGAATTAATTCCCTCGGCACCCAATTTAATTTTAACAGAAGATAATGTAATTATTGATGCCTGTCTTCGAGGGAAAAAGATGGAACGAATTCTTGCACCGGGAAAACCCTATGTCCGTAATTCATATGCAAGCAGAAATAACTTTCTTCTTTTCTCAGCAGAAGAAATCCTCCAAATATTGAAATTCGGTCAATTGCAAGATTCTTCAGTTCAGCAGTGGATTTTTGATACGTTTAATGGCTTCAGCAGCTTTTTGGCAGAGGAATTATTTTCCCGAACAAAAATTAAAGCTGATCTGCCACTAAATCATCTAAACGAGGAAGAATCCATTATCCTGGCAAATGCAATTTACGATATGGCGCAAGAGATCTTAAGTGCAAAAGCTCTTTATATTTACAAGAAACCAAATAACAAAACCTGGGCAACGCCCATTACGCTCTCTGCGGGAGAACCCATCAGAAAAATTTCTGCTGACAGATGGATTCGTGAAGAACTGCAAAAAGATGGCGGCATTCTCTCTGCTGAAACTTCACAGATGTCCCAAAAGATATCCTCTCTCTTAAAAAAAGAGACCAGAAAGATGAATAAAATAAAAGATGAATTGAAAGAAACGAAAAAAACGGAGACCTATAAACTTTGGGGAACACTGCTTTCCATTTATGCGTATAAAAAACTTAACGGAATGCATGAATTGACAGTAAGCAATGTTTTTAATGAACCTCCGACAGATGAGAGCATCCCTGTCAATCCGCTTTTATCGGTAATTCAAAATAGTCAGTTATATTTTAAAAAGTATTCCAAAATGAAGACAAGATTGCAAGTCGGACAGGATAAATTAAATGAATGTTTTGCAAAAATCCGCTATCTGGAAAATATTTCTTATTTCCTTGAGAATATAAAAACAAAAAATGAGCTTATTCAATTAAAGGATGAATTAAAAGATTCCGGAGCAACTATTCAGCGTCACTCTTCCAGGCAGAGAAAGAAAGAAAAAGAACCTTCTTTCATCTCACTGACTATAGATGGATTTCATGTCCTCCTCGGAAAAAATAATGTACAAAATGAATACTTGACATTTCACAAAGCAGGAAAAGAAGATTTGTGGTTTCATGCACAAGCTCTTCCGGGATCCCATGTTGTTCTAATAACCGAAGGACAAGTTATTCCTAAGGAATTAATTGCAAAAACAGCTGCACTGGCTGCCTTCTACAGCAAAGGAAAATCATCCGGAAAGGTTAATGTTGACTATACTCGTATAAAATATGTCAAAAAGATTCCCAACAGTCCCCCCGGACTGGTCAATTATACCCACCAATCTACTGTCACTGTAATTCCGGAAGATTTCAAAATATCCATATAAGCACTTATAAAAAAACGGCCTGTTATAGGAAACCTCAACATGACAGACCGTTTTTATCATATACAATTGTAGCGTAAAGTTTTATGATTCCTTTTATAGAAGAAATCCGTAATTCTCTAATAGAGTCCGCACATGTGACTCTTCTTCTTTTGTCGGGGCAACCATGGGAAGCCGGAAATTTCCGCCCGGTTGTCCAATTAAATTAACAGCAGTCTTAACGGGAATAGGGCTTGCAATAAAAAACATTCCTTTCATAATCGGATACATTTTCAAATGCAGTCTCCGCGCGGCAGCCAAGTTTCCTTTTTCAAAAGCGTCAATCATAGAAAGAAGATCCTCTCCGATCACATGGCTCGCCACAGAAATAACACCTACACCGCCTGCTGCTAAAACAGGCAAAGTAAATGCATCATCTCCACTGTATATCATGAAATCATCTGGAAGCAGAATCTTTTCCTTTGTTACCTGATCCCAATTCCCGGCAGCATCCTTCACGCCTACTATATTGGGGCAAACATCTGTCAACCGTTTGATTGTTTCCGGTTGGATACTAACACCGACACGCCCCGGTACGTTATATAGAATAATTGGCAGTTCAGTAGATTCCGCAATGGCTTTAAAATGTTGATACATCCCCTCCTGCGTCGGTTTAACATAAAATGGAACAATAACCAGAGCCGCATCTATCCCTGTTTTTTCTGCTGCTTTTAAAAACTCGATTGTTTCCTTCGTCCCAATGGTGCCTGCATTCCCTATAACAGATACTCTCTTTTCTGTTCCATTTTTACCAACCGCATCAACAATCATCTTATACAGCTTTAGTTTTTCTTCACTGGACATGGTCGCACCTTCACCGGTTGTTCCACCGACAAGAATTCCTTCAGATCCATGATTAACTAAATATTTAGACAAAGAAGATGCGCCTTCATAATTTACATCTCCATTTTCTTTAAATGGAGTAATCATTGCGGTTATAACTCGTCCAAACTTTGCTATTGCCATGATTTTCCCTTCTTTCTGTATAAACTGCTGTCCTATCAACTAAAACATATCATGAGCAATCATATATTCTGCAATTTGTAAGGTGTTTAAAGCAGCTCCTTTTCTGATCTGATCCCCGCAAACCCACAGATTGATTCCCCTTTTATTATATAGATCCTTTCTAATTCTTCCTACCGCCACATCGGTCTTATTAGATGTATCCAGTGGCATAGGATACACTTGTTTTTTTATATCATCTACAAGAACCACACCGGGAAATGATTTCATTGCCTCTTTAATCTGTTTAGTCGAAAGAGAAGCAGCAGTCTCAACATAAATTGATTCTGCATGGCTTCTTATAACAGGTACTCGAACTGCGGTCGGCGTAATTGCAATATCCTCATCATGAAGAATTTTACGGGTTTCATTGACCATTTTCATTTCTTCTTTGGTATATTCATTATCCAAAAATATATCAATCTGCGGTATTAGGTTATAGGCAATCGGGTAGTGTTTAGGAAGGCTAACAGAGGGAAGAATCTTCGGTTCATATACAGTCCCTTTTGATACGGCTTCTGTTTCCCCGTAAAGTTCGTCAATTCCTTCTTTCCCTGCTCCTGATACGGCTTGATAGGTGCTGACAATAACACGCTTTATAGGAGATAAATCATAAATCGGCTTCAACGCCATAAGCATGATAATTGTAGAGCAATTGGGATTAGCAATAATTCCCCTATGCTTTTCTATATCTTCCGGATTAATTTCAGGGATAATCAGCGGCACTTGGGGATCCATTCTGAACGCACTTGAATTATCTATTACTACAGCGCCGCGCCTTACTGCTTCCGGTGCTAATACTTCACTTACTTTGCCGCCGGCAAACAATGCAATGTCAATATCCTTGAAAGAATCGGGTTTTGCCTCTTCTACAGTATATTCCTCACCACAAACCATTAACTTTTTACCGGCAGATTTGGCAGATGCCAAAAGTTTGAGTGAAGCAAATGAAAAATTTCTTTCTTCAAATAAACGTATAAATTCCTGACCAACAGCACCTGTTGCTCCTAAAACAGCTACATGGGGCAATTTGTTCATTACAAACACCTCACTTTAAATAATTTTCAAGACCATAAACAAGCCCTGGAATTTTCATAACTTTATGACATGCAAGCATTACTCCCGGCATAAAAGACTTCCGATCAAGCGAATCATGTCGGATCGTAAGTATTTCCCCATATCCTCCAAAAAGTACTTCCTGATGAGCGACATATCCTGGAAGCCTTACACTATGAATCGGAATATCTTCATACTTGCCACCTCTTACCCCCGGCAGGCCTTCTTTTGTTTCATCTTCATCGGGATGCAATGTACGGGCTGCAGCAATTTTTTCCGCTGTCAATTTAGCCGTCCCGGAAGGCGCATCAAATTTATGATTATGGTGAAGTTCGATAATTTCAGCATTAGGAAAATATTTAGCTATTTCTTCAGATACTTTCATCATTAATACCGCACCAAGAGAAAAATTGGGGGCAATCAGGCAATGAGAACTATTTTTATCGCAAACAGCAGACAAACCTTTTCTTTCTTCCGTTTTCAAGCCAGTTGTGCCAATAACCATATTTATGCCAGCTGCAAGAACCGTCTGTGCATTTGAATAAATAACTTTAGGTGAAGTAAAATCAACGACTACATCAGGCTTACCACCAACAAAAGCTTCTTCCAGGCTTCCATAAATCTGTATTCCTTTATATCCAATACCCACGACGTCCCCAATATCCTGCCCCGTACATTTAGGATCTACCGCTCCGCAAAGGATAAGCCCTTCTTCTTTCTCAATAGAACGAACCACTTCACTGCCCATCCTGCCGCTGGCACCGTTAACCAGAACCTTTATCACTACAGTCCCCTTCTTTCTATTTACTACCCCAAAATAATATAATTACATCTGTTATTAAATTATAAGAATCGTAGTATAAACAAAAGGAGAAGTCAATCATCAGATAGTATTTTTTGCATTTCCAATGCTGATCGAATCGCGTTTTCTGATTTAGACATTCCTGAAATCATTTGAGCAATATTTTCTACTTGCTGCCGCCCATCTAAAAGCATGGCCTTGGAAGATGTCTGCCCGCGGCTAATGATTTTTTCAATTTTATAATAGCGTCCGGGAATACTTGCAGTCTGCGGCAAATGTGTAATAATAAGCACCTGCAGATATTTTGACAAAATTTTTATTTTTTTTGCAATCTGTATTCCTATTTTTCCGCTGATTCCCACATCAATTTCATCAAAAACAAGAGTTTGTCCTCTCATCAACCGTGAAATTACGATTTCTATGGCTAATGCAATTCTCGATAGTTCTCCTCCTGAAGCGGTTTCTTTCATAGAACGTAAAGATTCTCCCCTATTAGCAGAAAAATACAGCTCCATTTCTTCAACACCGGATGATACAGGTGCCGCTGCGGGGATTAAATGTAAAGTCATCCTTGGATCATCCATCCCCATATCTTGCAATAAAGATATGATCTTTTCCGTAAATTCACAGCCTGTAAGAATACGTTGTCGATTTAGTGCTTCCGCCTTTTTCATCACCGCTTCTGTCAATAATTTGTATTTTTCTTGCATCTCTTTATTTTCATAAATGAGATTTTTAAGGCTGGTACATTCTTTCTCTGCATTCTCTTCATAATGAATTACATCTGCCAATGTAGGGCCAAATTTTCGCTTCAACCCTATCAATATGTTGCTTCTTGATTGCAGTTCTGATAATTCTTCATCTGAAAAATCCGCAGCGGATATATAAGTATCTAATTTCCCTTCTATATCTTCTAATGAATATAATACCGTTCTCAGTTCTTCATCTGTTTCCTTCATTTCTTTATCATAACGGGATGCCGTTGATACCGCTTTAGATGCTGATGCCAATAAATCTCGGGCACCACCTTCATCACTGAGAGCAGAAAGAGCTGCTTTTACGGAATAGATAATTTTTTCATAATTTTGCAAAATGGAAAGGCGTCTATCTATTTCTTCATCTTCCCCGTTTATGATATTAGCCGTCCGAATTTGCTCTAATTCCCATTCAAGAATATCAATACGTCGTTCATTTTCCTGCCTATGCGCATGAAATTCCTCTAAATTTTTTTTAGTTTCTTTCCATTCCTGATATATATGGTCATATTCATCACGGAGCGTTGAGATTTCAGGCGTAAACCTGTCAATAATCCTCCTGCAATATTCAGAAGAAAGAAGTTCGATAGCATCATTTTGTTCATGTAGACGAACCAGTTTTCTGCCGATAAATTCCAATTGTTTTACAGTACAGAAATCTCCATTAATCGTGCAGATTCCCCGACCGGACCGATTTAATTTTCGAGTAATAATAATCTGTGAATCTGCTGCATCAAAGCCAAATGATGATAAAATAGAAACTATTTCATCATCAGCAGAAAAAACGCCTTCCACTTTAAAAAATTCTGCACCAGTACGAATCAAATCGGTCCGTGCGCGTCGCCCCAAGAGTATCGCAAGCGCATCAATCAAAATAGATTTACCGGCTCCCGTCTCTCCGGTAAATACTGTCGCACCATCAGTTAATTCAATAATGGTATCTTCAATAATCGCAAAATTAACAATATGTAAACTTTGAAGCATATTTCCTCCTATGCTTTCAAAAGCTCCTGTATTTTTTTCTTAAACAGCTCCACATCATCCGGATTTCTCATGATAAGGAGAATCGTATCATCTCCTGCAAGTGTTCCCATAATCTCACTATATCTGGTCTGATCGATAGCGGCTGCTACGGATTGTGCCGATCCCGGCAATGTATGAATCACAATTAGGTTCATGCTGCTTTCAATTCCGATAACCGCTTCTTGGAAAAGAAATGATGTATGGTTCTTAGACATGATCCCCGGTTTCTCTGTGGACAGAGCATATCGATAATGACCATCTTTATATGGGATTTTAATAAGCATGAGATCTTTGATATCTCTTGAAACGGTTGCTTGCGTGACAATAATCCCCTCTCTCTTTAGAGCAGCCGCCAGTTCTTCCTGTGTTTCAATAATCTGATGCTGTATAATTTCTTTTATTTTCATGCTTCTATATCTTTTCATCGCATATCCTCCTACACCTTATTTCATATGGATCTTTATTAACAGTTTATTGATTTATTTTATAGTATTTAATGCATAAGGTCAATAAATATTGCATAAAAATAAAACCCTTAACTTGCTTGCTTATGACTATCAACAGATTCCGTTAACTGTCAAAAATGTACAAATAGCACAGAAGCTTCCTATCTGTGCTATTTGTACATTTATCTGATAATTGACCTTTAATCGGAATCAGGATTTCTTCATAAGTTTACCGGAAAGCGTACCCCAAAAATCATGATCAAAGAAACGAACAAAACGAATAGGTTTACTAACTCCCTGTACAAACAGGATATCATTCGTTTTTAGTTCGTAACTCCCATTACCGTCTGCTGATATATATAGAATATGTTCCCGTGATGGCAATGTAATTTTTACGATATCCTTTTCGGATAATACGGATGCAAATCGTGACAAAGTGTGGGGACATATCGGAACTACCATCATCTGCTTTACGGAAGGAGACAGGATTGGTCCGCCGCAAGAAAATGCATATCCCGTAGAGCCGGTTGCTGTCGATATAATCAAGCCGTCGGCAGGATACTGTTGTGCAAAAATATCATTGATATACAGGTTGACTCTTACCATTTTGCCAATTTGTGCACGACCGATTACGATATCATTTAAAACATCAGGCAGAAAAGTTCTTGTGCCATCAGCATGCAATATGCAGGAACTCAAAAACATACGATCTTCTAAAACATATTTTTGCGATATAATCTGATCCAATCGCTCTTCCACGTCAGACTGGCGTATTGAATTTAAAAAACCAAGTTCTCCCAAATGGATACCGATTAAAATAACAGAGTAATCTGAAAAAGCCTTGGCAGCTTCTAAATATGAACCATCACCCCCAATAGAAAGAATATATTTTAAATTTTTGCCCATCCAGTTTGTGCTTTTATACCGGTCTTTATCAATAGCTATATCCCGTGACTCAAAACCGCCTCGTGCATACTCAGCCACATAATATTCAATATGTTTGGCTTGAAGAATCGAAATCAACTTGCCCCAAAAAGTATAAAGTGCTTCCTTTCCCATATTAGGAAATATACCGATCTTCATGACATTTCTCCCTTAAATACCTGATGTGATTCTTCTACTATATCGTGAATAATATCTGTATTCACCATAGACCGTTCCGGCCTATCTTTCTTCAGCAATGCTAAAAATTCAATATTCCCGGATCCGCCTTTAATTGGTGAATATGTTATCCCCCATACGTGGAATCCTTCTGTTTCAAATGCTGACAAAGTATCCCTTATTACGTCTTCATGGATATTCTTATCACAAATAACTCCGCCCTTTCCAACCTTTTCTTTCCCCGCTTCAAACTGCGGTTTAATCAGAATAACTACGGATCCCTCCGGTTTAAGTATAGAATGTACGGCCGGCAGAATTTTTAATACGGAAATAAAAGAAATATCAGTCGAAATGAAATCTACTTTTTCTCCTATCATGTCTTCAGTTACCTGTTTGATATTTGTTTTTTCCAAATTAATTACATGAGGATTAGTACGTAATTTCCAATCAAGCTGATTGGTTCCCACATCAATAGCATACACTTTGGCAATGCCGTTTTGAAGCGCACAATCGGTGAATCCACCCGTGGAAGCGCCGATATCAGCCATCACAAGATTTTTTAAATCAAGATGAAATTCTTTTATCGCCTTTTCCAGTTTATATCCCCCACGCCCGACATATGGCATAACATGCCCTTTAATTCTGAGTCTGACATCAGACGGTATCTTTGTTCCCGGTTTATCAACAGGAACATCATTCACCAGAATAATTCCTGCCATAATATGCCGTTTCGCATTTTCCCGGGTTTCAAAAAAACCTCGTTCTACCAAAAGAACATCCAGTCGTTCTTTTTTTACTTTATTCATATCTTTTATTCCTTTATCTGTTGTAAATCAAAGCAAATACTGCGCAAGAAACTTATTTTCTCCGGCAAAGGATCATCTCCGGCAGCTCTCTCAACGGCTTAAATTCTTCTCCGAAAGCCCCCAGGCTCTGTACAGCAGCAACAGCTTCCTTCCGTGCTCTCTGTTGTGCCTGATGTTTCCCCAAAAGCGTCACATAGGTGCATTTATGTTCTGAAATATCCTGTAATGGAACTTTCCCCATTTCCTGAAAACCTCCATTGAAATCCAAAAGATCATCCGTAATTTGAAATAGAAGCCCTATATGCTTTCCATATGTATGAATCGCTTCCTTATCATTTTTAGAAAGCCCAGCAATTTCTGATGCCATATCCAAGGAAGCGCATATCAGTTTACCTGTCTTACATTGATCTAAAAACATTAATTCTGACAGAGAGAGTGTTTTACCTTCTGCCCCTTTATCATGTGCCTGCCCTCCTACCATTCCAGCAGGACCTGCCGCGGCTGTTAAAATTTTTATCAATGCTATACGTTTGAAAAACGATATATTGTTTTCACAGGCAAGGAGTTCAAAAGCATAGGTTAAGAGCCCATCTCCCGCCATAGTTGCAATACCTACCCCATATCTTTTATGATTGGCCAACTTTCCCCGCCGATAGTCATCATTATCCATGCCCGGTAAATCGTCATGAATGAGTGAATATGTATGAACACATTCCAATGCGCAGGCCACATTTATATATAAATTTGAATCCACACCCAATATATCTAGAAGTACCAAAAATAAACAGGGGCGTATCCGTTTTCCCCCTGCCATTAAACTATATTGCATAGATGCGTATAATGAATCATGTGCCGGATCTGACGGCATAAGAAGACATTCCAATGCATCATCAACTAGTATCTTCTTATTTACCATCATTTCTTTTATCACGCGTTTCCTCCCCTTGCTGGATTAATTTTTCTATTTCAACAGAAATATCATGTATATCTCTCTCGGTTTCTTTCAATATAGTAAGACAAGCCATTGCTGCTTCTGTCCCCTTTTTATATTGGACAAGCATTTCTTCCAACGGTGTCTCTTCCTTCTGCAGTTGAGAAACTACAGAACTTAATTCTTCCATGCAATCTTCAAATTTCTTTTCCATCATCTGCTCCTTTTATATGTTTACTGCAGATAAGAATATCTTCCATTCCACACCTTGAAAGAAACTGCATTCGCTCTAAAATATCCAATTTTTTATTGCTGATAACCTTTTTTAGTTTTCGATCCAGTATAATCCAATTATATAAAATATCCTTACGTACAGCAGTTACTTTTCCACTTTGTGCCAATATGTTAAAGATAGTTAAAGTATGCTGCAATTTAAGCTTGGATATATTCAGCTTGTCTCGAATAATTTTCTGTAAAACCAAGTACAAGCATATTATACGCTCTTCAATATATTTTTTATCAGGGACAGCAATTTCCGCTGCCTGCGTTGGCGTAGAGGCTCTCACATCAGCGGCCAAATCAAGTAAAGTCACGTCTGTTTCATGTCCTACTGCAGATATAACCGGTATCTTAGAACAGAACACTGCATCCAATAAAACTCTTTGATTAAAAGGTGTTAAATCCTCTTCCGAGCCGCCGCCTCTAGCAATAATAAGAATATCCGGCGGCTCTGTTTCTTCATTTGCCCTAATAACCATTTCTGCCATATCGGCCGCAGCATTCTCCCCTTGCACCGTTGTACTGTATAAAGAATATCTTACTGAATTATTCCGTAAAAATCCCGTCCGTATAATGTCATGGATGACCGCCCCTGACGCTGATGTAACAATTCCTACTCTAAAGGGGAATAAAGGTAATCTTTTTTTCTTTTCAATATCAAAATATCCTGAAGCTTTAAGTTCTTTCTTCAGCATATCCAATTTCTCCAGAATCGGACTCTCAGTAGAAGAAAGGATTCTATCCACCTGAAAAATCGGTCTACCGCTTATTTTTTCATATTTAATATTTCCAAGAATAAGAATTTCCGTCCCATTCTTAATCCTGCGTCCAAGGAACGCGCTTCTCATTTTCCCGATACGGCAGGTAATACGAGACTCTTCATCAATTAAAGAAAAAAATATGACCCCTGAAAAATGAAAGCGTAAATTGCTGACAGTTCCTGATATGGTTATATTTTTAAAGATATAATCTTTTTGAAGAGCACCTGCCACAAGGCTGCTACATTCACGAACCGAGTAGACTTTCATATGTATACCTCATAAATGCCCCGAACGCATTTCCTGTCGCATTGTCACTGCTATACTTCACTTCCGCGAAGCATGGATGCAAAGATTTATACCTGCATATTTCCGTAATACTCTTTCGCAGATACCCATTGCTCATTACTCCGCCGACCGCGATAAAGGTTCTCCCTTCTATAAAGCCATTATATGAGTCCAAGACTTTATGTAATGACTTGCCAATAGAGGAAAAAACGCCATAAGCAATATCTTCTGATGTATAACGCTTAGTTTGTATATCACGCTGTACCTGCGCTTCCGGGCCGGCAAAACTGAATCCATTTTTAACATTTGCTACCGGTACTTTATATAATTGCTGATGTTTCATTGCTAATCGTTCCATAGACGGGCCTGCAGGAAAAGGCATTCCTAAAGAAACACCTACACGATCAATGAATTGTCCGGCGGTAATGTCCGCAGAATGAATCAGATCCACAATTTGCATAATATCCTTTTCCCATTCCACTGAAAGAACATCTTGTGTCCCCCCGGAAAGATGCATCATATAAAAAGGTGTTCCCCATATTTCAGGCATATTTTGAATGGCTGCCAATGCATGATTTTCCTGATGACTGAATTCGAAAACAGGTACACGTAGCACATGAGACAGCGACTCTGCCATACCTTTGCCGACAAGAAAAGCGGGCATGTAAGAATCTGCCCGCCGACGTGGAAATACTGATACGCCGATACCATTAATCTGATCAATCCATGGCTCTAATTGTCCCAAAATCACAGGGAGATTTCTGACATGCTGGAATACCATTTCTGACTGGGATAACCCTCTTTTTCCAGCCTTTACAGATAAAATAATGCGTGACTCTCCCACTATACCTTCAGTACTGTCATATACAGCCGCAGATGTCGTATAGCAGCTTGTATCAATACCAAGGAATTTAGCCATTTTTTTCACCTGTTACCGCACTTAAAATTCCATTGATAAAACGATAGGAATTTTCACCGCCATAAATTTTCGCAAGTTCAACAGCTTCATTGATGATAACTTTTCTATCCGCCTTATCCTCATAAGTATAATTAAATTCGGCAATCGCTATCCGCAAAATATTTTTATCTACAATATTTAACTGGCTTAATGACCATTTTTTTAAAAACCTGACAATCTCCCCATCGATCTCATCCCGATGCAGCTGCACCTGTTCAACTAAAAAATCAGAAAAGGATTTTCCTTTCTCAGATAAAGCATCAGAGATATCTGCTGATAATTCTGCCGTATTGGGATTTATCTCCTTTGCATATAAAACTTTTAATGCATGTTCTCTGGCTTTACTTCTGCTCATTGTTCTACTTTCTTTATTTAATAACTTCTGTCACGGCTACATCAACTGATAAAACAGGTTCATCAGTCAGTAGTAAAATTTCGCGTTGTACTTGTTTTTGTACAAGATATCCCACCTCATGGACATGACAGCCATAAATGAGCGAGATAAAAATATTAATAGTCATTCCATTTTTATCATGGTGGATTAAAATCCCTTTATGCGCCTTTTTGCCAAATGCTGAAGTAATTCCCTTGACGATATTCTGAAGACCTTCCGATGTAAATCCCTTGACCTCCGGAATAGCAAGAATAGTTTCTTCAATTTTCAGATAAAGTTCTTCATCTGAAACAACAGAATGCAAATCTTCCACCATATCGTTTACCTTGCTGCACCAAAAACAATCTGCTGCACATTTACATTAACCTCCGCAACAGTAATTCCCGTATATTGAAAAATATTTTCTTTAACAGTTTCCTGTAACTGCAAGGCAACAGCAGGGATTCTCATCCCATGTTTCACGCAAATATATAAATCAATAATTACATTTTTATTTCTTATGGAGACACGAACACCTTCCGCATCCCCATCGCCAATCACAGAAGAAATTCCATGCGAATATCGACCATCCATGGACATAACCTCATTAATTTGAAGCGCTGTATCCCTGGCAATAGTAGCAAGCACCTGTTCAGAAATACTGATAATTCCCAATGATGTTTTAATTTCTGCAGTTGCCATCAAAAAGATCTCACTTTACACGTTCAATATAGTCGCCGGTACGTGTATCAATACGGAGCACTTCCCCTTCATTAATAAAAAGTGGAACGGATACGGTATATCCGGTTTCCAGCTTGGCAGGTTTTGACCCGCCGGTCGCCGTATCGCCGCGAATCCCTGGTTCTGTTTCAACAACTTTCAGCTCAACAGAGTTCGGAATATCAATCCCGATAATATCCCCATTGAAAAACATAACAGAACATTCCATCTCTTCCTTAAGGAAATTAATCTTATCTCCCAATTGATCCTTGCGAAGCATAATCTGTTCATACGTTTCCGTATCCATAAAACAATAGGATTCATCAGCCTCATACAAATACTGCATCGGCTTACGTTCTACAATGGCCGGCTGCAATTTAATCCCGGCATTAAACTTACGCTCAACAACCGAACCATTTACCATGTTCTTCAGCTTTGCACGTACAAATGCCGCACCTTTCCCCGGTTTTACATGTAAAAATTCGACACACTGCCATACAGATCCATCGAGTTCAATGGTAATACCCGGTCGCAAATCATTACTGGAAATCATTTACTTTCTTCCTCCTGCTACATTCTTAAAAATTTTTTCGGGAATTTTGTTAAGACTTCAATACCGTCTTTTTTTATAACAACCGTATCTTCAATACGGGCTCCACCAATTCCTGGAATATATACCCCAGGTTCCACCGTTTCTATCATATTTTCTTTCAATACCGTATGGTCCCGTGCTGATAAAAATGGAGATTCATGAATCTCCAACCCCACACTATGTCCAAGTGAATGGATGAAATAAGACTCAAATCCATCTTTCTTCAGATACTCTCGCGCCGATTTATCCACTTCCGAACAAATAATTCCCTCCTTAAGCTGCATTTCAATATGCTCATTGCAGCGTAAGACACTGTCATAAATCTTCTGCAGTCGCTCTGAAACATCTCCTATGGCGACCGTCCGTGTAATGTCAGAATGGTACCCCTTATAAATAGCACCAAAATCAAAAGTGACCAAATCACCATCTTCCAAAACCTTTCCTGTGGCTACACCATGAGGATATGCGGACCGTTCACCCGATGCGACAATAGTATCAAAAGATTTTCCTTCCGATCCTTCTTCAAGCATAGCGCACTCAAGGATAGTCCTCAACCGTGCCTCAGTTATTCCTGCCCTGATAAAAGGAAGAGTTGCCTTAAATCCCGCATCTGATATACGACAAGCCTCTTTTATACAGGAAATTTCTTCCTCAGATTTGATCTGCCGCAGCCGATCTATTTGAGAAAACCTGAATTCTATATTCGGCATATATTCATGAAAAGACAGGTACATCTGATAGGAAAAAACCGTTTCTACTCCCATAGTTCTTATATGGTATTCATCAGCAAGCTTCGCGACTATTTCTGCCAGATGACCTTTGTAATCCACCACTGTATAATCGGCAGCTTCTTTTCTTGCCTGCTCTGTATATCTGCTGTCCGTCAGAAGGTACAACTCCTCTTTTGTCAGAAGCAGATAACTGTCTGAACCTGTAAACTTACTTAAGTATCTGTAGTTTTCATCCTTTTGCACAAAAATTGCATCTAATTGATTTTCTCTAAGAAAATCAATTATTTTCATTTTTTCAGTCATTAAATCACCACTTTTCCGTTTCTTTATGATACCGTAAAAGTGCATGTTTGTCCATTTTGCTTTGGTTTCGGCAATAATTTCTGTTACGATTCCTTATTACCGGATAATCCGATAAAAAATGTTCCGTTATGGCAGTATCTGTAAATCACTTTATCAGATGATCCGTAAAATTATGAAAAGTCAAAATTGTCCTGTCACCCATATAATGTGTCATGCAAGTAATACCGGCATTATATAAACTGAAATTCCAAGCTGTTTTTAACGGTATATCCAAAAGACCGCAGATAATTGTCCTGATAGCCGCACCATGGCTTATAATTACATAAGTCTTATTATCCCCGCGGTCAATAATCTCTTCAACTGCTTGCACCGTCCTCCTCTGTAAATCGGCAAAAGACTCGCCGTGAGGCAGCTGCAGTAGTTCCGGATGATGATACATCTCCTCAATCATTCCCGGCCAGTAATGCTCAATCTCTTCAAAAGTTTTTCCTTCCCAGTCGCCAAAATGAAGTTCCTGCAACGCATCAACCACTTCGACATTCATATTCTTCAATTTTGCAATTTCTTTCGCCGTTTCCATGGCTCTTCCCAAACTGCTGGATATTATTCCATTCAGAAAAATTCCTTCAAACCAATGAGCTGTCAGCTTTGCCTGTTCTTTCCCCAATGCACTCAGTGCCACCTCAGTACTGCCTTGGTACCTTCCAGATTCATTCCAGACCGTTTGTCCATGACGAACAAAATATAGCGTGATCATCTATTCAAGAACCTTTCTCAATGCATTAACTAATCGCAGATTTTCTTCCTTTATCTTTACTGCAATCCGAAAATAACTTTCATCCAACCCCGCATAATTACCGCATTGCCGCAAAATAATTTTATAAGGCCATAGTGCTTGCTGCAGTTCATATGCTGATTTGAACTTTCTCATCAGTTTGCATAAAAAGAAATTAACACTTCCCGGATATACCTTAATACTATCGATTGCAGACAAATCCGTAATCATCCTATTCCTTTCCGTTTTACAATATTCTCGTGTTCTCTGAATATACGCATCATCTGCCAATGCACTCTTCATATAAGCCTGAACAAGTCCATTTACATGCCAAGGAATTAATTGCTCCTGGCATTTCTTAGCAATTTCTTCTGTGGAAAAACTGCATCCGATTCTTAGCCCCGGGACAGCATAAAATTTCGTTAAAGAAGAAACTATAATAACCTGTCTATGGCAAAGGCAAAGTTTTCGGTAGGAAAAAGAGTCTCCTAAAAAGTCCACAAAAGACTCATCCAAAATCAAATAGCTTTGCGTTTTTTCTAAAAGCGGAAGTATCTGTTTCAACCTTTCCTCATTAAGTATTTGTCCGTCAGGATTGTTGGGGTTCCCTAAATATACAACAGATTTCGGCTCTATCTTTGTAAAAAACTCCACAGGAATTTTGAAATCCATTTTTGCAGACAACGGTATTTCCTCTACCTTTGCGTCGATAGATTCAGCTGATAGACGATACTCGCTAAATGACGGTGCCGGTACATAAACCTTGCCAGGCATCAGCACACGGAGCAAAGTATACATAATTTCTGTAGCACCATTTCCAACCGTTATCATCCGGTCAGGTATGCCATACCTGTTTGCCAAAGCAGAAATAAGATCTCGACATTCCATATCGGGATACCGCAATACCTCTTTTTCCCAGGATCGAATAAGTGCTTCTTTGCCTTTCGGGGAAAGTCCTAACGGATTGATATTGATACTGAAATCTAAAAAACCATCCCGTTCTCCTTCCGGCAATTTAAATATATCGCCACCATGCCTACTTTGTGAAAGGATCATCCAATTTACACTTTCTGACCTGCATACCTTGGTTTGTCAACCGTACTGTATCTAGATAAAAAACTCCTAAATCATAATCTTTAATTTTCGCCCGGATCGCTTCAATATCTGCACCAGGTGCTACGATTAACCCAAGAACAGTTCCACTGTGTGCGCAAATAACCCCTTTTCCTCCTAATGCGGTTCCCCTCGTATAAAAATCTTCCAGCGGCTTTTTAAAAAGTATCTTCTGGTTTGCAAACGCGCTGATTGTAGCCGCCTTCCCGATAATTTCCAATGACTGATTTTTTAATCCTTCCACCAAAAAATACATCGCTTTCTCTATTTCAGTTTGATTGCTCTTTTGCAATGAAATCAGATCTTTCCTATTGTTAAAAGACATCGTATCAACTTCACCACCACAATCGTAAATTAAAATCTGCATATCAGGACAATGCCCCATTTCCCGAATCACTTTCCCGTCACGGTAATCAAACTCCACAATTCCCTCAAAAAACGTAGCGTCACTGGGTTCAATAGAAAGCGCGATCGTTGCTAATTCACGCGGAGAAAGAATTTCCCCGACACTTAACGCTGTCGCCTGGCATACCGCACTTATATCGGCCGTACTTGACGCCAATCCCTTTCCCCTCGGAATATAGGATTTTAGCTTAATCGGAACAATCGTATCGGGTCTTTTCAGATAAACTAATGTACGTTTCACGGCCTCCGCCGCCTTATCAGGCAAAATGTCACCAATTCCGTCGAATCCGCTATAAGCATAAGAATATCGATTAATCGGGCAAGTCACCATAAAGGAGGATCCATTCGCATACCCCTGAATAAACTCTCCGCATGATCCGGGAGATATAACTAAATATGCCATGCCCCACCTTTAACCAATAACACAAATAAGAATGCTATAAATGCCTCGGTGATTTCTGTAATAAACCCATAAGTATCACCGGTTGTTCCGCCAATCTTTTCAACTATCCACGAATTTAAATAAAGACCGAACAATATAGCCGCGCTGAAGAGAATAATATAGTCAAGCCCAAAACAAACTGCCGGCAGAATAGCTGTAAAAAATGCATAAAAAACCGCATTTTTAGACCTATAGGCCGAAAAGGACTTCCCGATTCCATATGGTCTGGCATAAGGATATTCACATATACTAATAACCAGATTTAACCTTCCCAGTGTCGGCATCGCGATAAGGACAAAATATAGCGTAGTATCAGCAGAAGCCAGCGCGAATGTTTTTAAGAGAACTATCAATAAGACAGAAAGTACCCCAAAAGCTCCTACATGGCTGTCTTTCATAATTTCCAGGCTTCTCTCTTTACTGCGTCCCGAAAATAAGCCGTCAGCGGAATCCATAAGCCCGTCAAGCAATAATGCCCCTGTAATAAAAAGTTCCGATATAACCAAAATAAATCCAATCAAAAGAGGGCTGCCGAGTGGTCGTATCAAAAAGAAAACACCGCATAACAGGAGTCCTATAATCCATCCAATTACAGGAAACCATGCTACACTTTTCCCAAAGTCTTCATCTTTCCATTCAGTTTGTGTGTCAAGGCGAAGCCGCGTCAAAAACTGCAGCCCGACAAGAAAACTTTTCATTCCATCACCAAAATAATAGAATCAACGATTCCATAAAGGCAAAAATAATAGTAGCCAGATACATCATCCAAATAGTAGTCTTAATGTGCTCCGCCCGCAAAGTTTGATCCGAATCCCCCATATAAGCACGAAACTCCGGTTTCCCATTGTAATAATTATATCCGCCAAGCTGCACATGCATTGCACCCGCCACAGTAGCTTCAGCATAACCCCCATTGGGACTCGGATGTTTGTTCGCATCACGAAATCCGATCACGCATGCGTTTCGCCAATCTAGCCGAAGAATAAAAGCGGCTATAATAAAAAGTAAATAAGTAACCCTCGCGGGTATGTAATTCAAAACATCATCAAGCCGTGCAGCAGATCTGCCGAAGAAAAGATAGCGTTCGTTTTTATAGCCGATCATGGAATCCATCGTATTGCCTGCTCGATATACAATAGCGCCAATTGGGCCCAAAAGTAGAAAATAAAATAGCGGGGAAATAATTCCATCAGTCGTATTTTCTGCAACAGTTTCTATCGTCCCTCTTGAAATTTCACTTTCATTTAATCCGTCAGTATCTCTTCCTACAATCCAAGATAACCGGGCACGCGCTGTTTCTACATTTCCTTTTTTCAGAAGATTGTATATTTCCATCCCATCACGGGCAAGCGCGCGCGGAGTAATCGAAACATAGAGTAAAACCGCACTAAGCAGAAAATAACAGAAAATTCCTGCTTTCGCAGCAATATACAATATTACCGTAGATACAATACCTACGCTCACCAAGACAAGAAGAACCACACCACATCCGTAAAGGAATAGCTTTATATTATCCGTATGATGCTTCGGATACAATTTATTTTCCCATGTGGAGATCAGTTTCCCGATGAGAACTACCGGATGCCAGTCCGATCGGGGATCTCCTATTACTGCATCTATTATCAATGCCATAAACGGAACCAACGCATAAGGGAGAGTTTCCAATTCACTCACCCCAAGACTTCATAAAACTTCTTCATATCAAAATGTTTTCGTACTGTATCGGCAAGACGGTCAAATTCCGATTCTTTATATTGGCGATAACGGAACTGCACAGGAAGCGTATCCAATCCTTTTCTTTTACGAAGTGCGTTAATTATCGCCCGCCTAAGATCATCATTATCAAAGATACCATGGCAGTATGTACCAAATATATGATGTGTTTCATTGATATATCCGTCTTGCACTTGCACCGGCTGATTACTTCTCCGCACTATATTAAAAAGGCTTTGTGCTGAATGGGTAAGTACCGTTTTTCCCATATGTATTTCATACCCTTTTAGATGGCTTCCTTTAAAATCCATACCAAGAAATGGCAAGGCTTCACAATTAAACTCTACCTGATATGTATTTTTTTCCCCCTGCATGGTTGTAACATAAGGCATTAACCCCAGTCCTTCCACTGCATCATTACTGCTTTCTACATGTAATGGATCACAAACCTTTTCTCCAAGCATCTGATAGCCGCCGCAAATTCCAACCACGGGAATACCTTTTGCTGCAAGCGTTTTAATATCATGATCGTACCCCTGTCGCTTCAGATAAAGCAAGTCCTCTGTCGTATTTTTACTGCCCGGCAGTATAATAAGATCCGGACTCCCAATCAAATCTCCCTGCTGAATAAAACGCACGTTTACATCCGGTTCATGGGTAAATGCATCAAAGTCCGTGAAATTTGAGATTTTAGGCGTTTGGATAATAGCAATATGAACATCATGCATAATCTGATTCCGTGGCATTTCCTGAAGTGACACGGAATCTTCATCATCAATCCCCAGCTTATCCAAATAAGGAATAACACCTAAGACCGGAATCCCCGTATGTTCTTCAAGGAATGTCAATGCCGGTTCCAAAAGTGTAATATCCCCGCGAAATTTATTAATAATAAGTCCCTTCACAAGTTTACGTTCTTCAGGCTCTAACAGTTCAAGGGTTCCTACAATAGACGCCAACGCCCCGCCACGATCAATATCTGCGATCAAAAATACGGGAGACCGGCATTCTTTTGCAATCCGCATATTGACAATATCATTCTTTTTCAGATTGACTTCAGCAGGACTTCCCGCCCCCTCAATCACCAGCACATCATAATGTGTTTCCATGAAATCAAGACTCTTTTTTACGGAAGACCATGCCTCTTGGCTATATTTATTTTGATATTCTGAAGCGCTATAATTACCGACCGATTTACCGAGAAGAATCACCTGAGAGCAGGAATTCCCCGTGGGTTTCAAAAGTACAGGATTCATCTGCACAATAGGATTTTCCCCTGCGGCTTCCGCCTGGGCAACAGTAGAACGGCCGATTTCTCCACCAGAATGCGTAACATAGGAATTTAGTGCCATATTCTGCGCCTTAAATGGGGCAACATGATACCCATCTTGTTTGAGAATTCTACAAAATGCCGTTGTTAAAATACTTTTACCCACATGAGAGCTTGTTCCCTGAAACATAACTTTTTTGGCAATTTTTCTCACCATGGTTCCACTCCTCTGCTTTTAAGCTCCACTGTAATTCCTGCAATTGATAGATATACCTTATCTGCCTTTTGGGCCACATACTGATTTGCCAATCCCACCAAATCGCGGTATACCCGGCTCATTGCGTTGGCCGGTACGATGCCCATTCCCAGCTCGTCAGAAACAAAGATAATTTCCTTGTTATCCGTCTGGGAAATGATATTAAAGAGCAATTCCAAATCTTTCTCCAGTAATGTTTGTAATGCCGTCAGATCGTTAATTCCAAGTGTTTCATTATCTTTATTCGCCAAATGCTCCATAAGAATATTGTTGACATACATCGTAATGCAATCAAAAAGAACCGTGTCCGCTTCCATAAGAACAAATCCTATTTTGCCGCTGACTTCTCCTAAAATTTCAAATGTTTTCCAGTCTTCCGGGCGCCTTTTTTGATGCAAGATAACGCGGTATTTCATTTCATCATCTAAGATTCGGCTTGTTGCAACATATCCTTTTCTTTTCCCTGTAGAATGATACATCAGCTCTTCGGCAAACTCACTCTTGCCGCTTCTTGATCCGCCTAACACTAAAAATATCTTATTGCCCATCTGTGCCTTACCACCTTAAATCCCGAGTATGTCTTTTACATAATAACATATGTAAAATTCCTATGCCAATTAGACGGATTCCACCACTCGTCTTGCTCAAAAGTGCTACAATATAATATATTTTAAGTTATGGAGGATATCATGACAGAAGAATTGAATCAAGATCCTTACCACATTGATTTAATGCGGACCTTATGGGAAAACACTTATCGTGGAACCGTTTTCGATTATAAAGAGCAATATGTTGCAACCATACGATTAATCTTAAGCATTCCCCTTGATCGCAGCGAAGTCCCCGAAAATGCTCCGAAAGTTAATCCCTCAGTTATTGTACTCATTGAAGACACTATTCTTTCTCCGCTTGAAGTCGTGGAATTTGAACAAATTATGTCCAAGATCATCACGAAAAAAGTATCAAGTGAATATTTTCAACCAGACCGTATTATGTACTTTTACCCAAGCCCTTCTGATGGTGCAGAAACAGCAAATAGAAATGTAGATAATGTAAACTAATTATTTTGTTAAAAAGATCTTATACTACAAGAAAACGGTGCTATGTGTGATATAAATCACTGCACCGTTTTAAATTTCTCAAAATATATTATTCTGCTGAAATAAACATCGGATATAGCGGTTGTCCGCCATCATACATCTCAAACTCTATGTCTGAATAAATTTTCTCCACTGCCGCCAACTCACGACCACATGCATCTTTCGACATATCTTTTCCATAATATACAGTAACCACACCCGTATCTTCATCAATAAGGGATTCCAGTAACTTCCGAAAACACTTATTGAAATCTTTTTCTGTAAAAACCTGGTGATCTTTTGTTATCCCCATGTAATCTCCCTTATGGATAACAATATCCCCAATAAGGCTATCCCTCACTGCAGCAGTAATCATTCCTGTTTTTATCTGCTGCACTCTCTTTAACATTTCATTCAAATTTTCCTCAATACCGATATTATCCATAAATGCCATCGCAGCAGCTAACCCTTCCATAGGATTAACAGATGGCACAATGTGTATTTTCTCACCAAGCATTTTCTGGAGTTGCTGTGCTGCTAAAATAATATTTTTATTATTAGGCAATAGGATATATTTATCATACCTTCCATTTTCTATACCTGCATTCAATTCCTGAACGGAAGGATTCATCGACTGCCCGCCAGATACAACATCGCAACCGAGTTTTTGGTATAATTCTGTCCAACCGTCACCGGATACAACTGCTAAAACCCCTAACGGACGTTTAGGTTCATCTTGTTGCTTTTCTTTATTTTTATGAAACTGGTCAACCATATTGTCACATTTAATATCATGCAATGTCCCCCAAGAGGCAGCCATATCTAAAACATGCCCCGGCCGTTGGGCGTGAATATGGACTTTGATAAGATTATCTCCTTCCGCCACAATCATAGATTCGCCCCAGGTTCCCAATTTCTGGCGTATTTCTTTTGCCGCCAATTTACAAGGACTGATAATAAACTCCGTGCAGTACGGATACTCGATGGAGAAAGATTCTCCTTTTGCTTCCAACCGACTGATTACCGGTTTAATCTCCAAATTTACTTCGCTTACTTTTCCGGTCAATCCGTTAAAGCATCCTATGAGGAAGAATATCAGGCCTTGTCCTCCGGCATCGACAACATTTGCATCTTTTAAGATCTTTAACTGCTCCGGCGTTTTTGCCAAAGCATCATTGCCATGACCAATGGCAGACTCCAAAACCTTGCTGAAATCAGGTTCCTGCCTGATCACTTCATATGTTCCTTTGGCAATTCCCCTTGCAACGGAAAGAATAGTCCCTTCTACCGGCTTGGTTACTGCACGATAAGCATATAAAATACCATACTGAAAAGCCTTTCCCATTTGGGTTCCCGATGCTGTCTTTTTACCACGTAATCCACGGCTTATCCCATGAATAATCTGAGAAAGGATAACACCTGAATTCCCTCTTGCCCCCATAATTGCACCGGCGGAAGCCTTTTCCGCAATCATACCTACCGGCTCATCCGCACTGACATCACTGATCATACTATACATCGATTTCAGCGTATTCAGCATATTATTTCCTGTATCCCCATCAGGAACAGGAAAAACATTCAGCTGATTTAATATTTCATATTTTTGTTCAAACATCTGATATGCGCCAATCAGCATATTCTTAAAACAACCACCATCAATAATCGTATACATGCAATTCTCCCCCATCTCAGGCGCTCTCAAAAATAATACCTACCAGTCCCGGTCCTAAATAGCAAGCCAATACTGGTGTCCCTGTCGTCAAAGTGACATCAATATCAGGATATTTTTCCTGAACGATAGACTGTAATTCTTTTCCGCCTTCCGGATTCTCAATATGGACGATACCGATACGTTTGCAAGGAGCATTCTCATCTAAGTACTTTATTAAACTGGCTACCGCTTTCTTCCTTGTACGCACTTTGTCCAAAACATCCACTTCATTGTTCTTATTTAGATAAATACAGGGTTTTATCTTTAATATACTTCCAATTAACCCCGCAGCCTTACCAATTCTTCCTCCACGACGAAGGTAATCTAGGGTATCCACAGTAAAAGTTGTCCTCATATGTTCAGCAACTTCCGTCAATTTATCCGTGATTTCTGCAAAAGAATTGCCACTTTCAATGAATTCCAAAGCATCCTGAACCATTTGGAGCATTCCAACAGCCGTTGTCTTGGTATTAATTACTGATATATTTCCCCTTCCAGATTGTTTTGCAGCCAAAACCGCACCATTGTATGTACCACTGACTGCAGTTGTGATGCATAAAACAATAATGTCATCTTTTTCGGGAATCAAATTAAATGCATTTAAAAAATCTCCCGTGCTCGGCTGGCTTGTAGGTATTGCTTGATTTGTCTTTTCAGAGTATTCAATAACCTGCCTGATTGTTGCTTCATTCTCAGGAATATACTCTCCTTTAATAGATAAACTAAGAGGGATAACATGCAAATTTGAATATTTAGACAACATTTCTTGAGGAATAGCAGATGTGCTGTCCGCAATGATATGAATCATACAATACAATCCTTCCTGTTATTTATTTTCGTGCCTTATTTTATATTCTTTCAATAGCTGCTGATATGCATATTCATCATATCCATTGGTGGCAAGGATATATTCTTTCAATTTGTTACGGCCTAAAGCGACATTCATAGCTGAAATTTCAAAGGGATCTAAAGAAATTCGAGCCAACTGTTCCCCCGTAGAAGAATATCCAACAACCCCATGTCCTAAAAGATCAAGAAGAGGCTCTTTCTTTACAATTTCACAAAAGCCTTTGAAAAACTTCTCTGCTTCTTTTTCCATCCGTTCCTTTGTTTTTCTATACTCTTCTGCTTTGTCCGCGGGAATTTTATAACCATCTACAATTACAAACTTTTCCGGTAAATTAAACATATTTGCCTGCCCATATTTTTATACAACTTTCCACTGTATTTAAATATATATCTACATAAACATTTGGTCAAGCATATGAATCAATTAAAATACACATCTGTAACGCCTGCTCCTCCATTTTGAGGTTCTGCCATCCGAAAATCAGTTATAAACGGAAGCGTTTTCAAGTAATCATGAATTCCCTTCCGCAAGCTTCCCGTCCCTTTTCCATGAATGATTTGCACAGGGGAAACTCCCCACATTATACAATCATTTAAAAATTTATCTATTTCAGGAATTGCCTCATATACAGTTTTGCCAATCACATTTACCGATGTACTTACTTCCTCATGTCGTAAATTTGATACATTTTTCTTTTGGTGTGATATTTTTTGCGGAATCATCTTCACCAACTGTTCTGCAGCAAAACAATGGCTTATATCCACACATATATTGGCTACTCCACAGGCAACCGTGATTTTCTTACCAGTTACAGAAATCACCTTTCCATTACTGCCTAACGTATCTATATAAATAATATCTCCCCGTTTGATTTCATTAGCAACAAGCCCCCGCTTCGACCGACTCTCCGGAATCTTCATATTTTCAATGGCACTTCTTGTAGTTCCCACATGTTTCATAAAAGCATCTTTATCGAGACTTGATGCCTTTTTAACATCTCTAATTATTTTTTCAGCCTGAATCCTCAAATTACGTTTTATATCAGAGGATTCTTCCCGCATTTTTGACAGTATGGCATTTTTCTTCAATAAAAACTCCTCCTGCTCCTCCTGCAATTGAGTTTTTACTCTGTCTGACTCTTGCCGAATGATACGGATAGATTCTTTCTCCTGCTCCAATTCTTTTCGCTGCTCATTTAGATGATTCATCACCATCTCCATATTATGAAAAGGTGATCTTTGCTGAAGCTCAACTGCCCGATTCAATATACTCTCCTGCATACCAAGCCGCCGACAGATATTAAATGCGTTGCTGTTTCCGGCAACTCCAATAATCAAATGATAAGTCGGTGATAACGTTTCCTTATCAAATTCAACAAACGCATTTTCAACTTCTGACAATTCGTAGGCAAGCTTCTTCATCTCGCTAAAATGTGACGTAATAATAGAGTTCACATTTTTGTTTACCAAATATTCCGTAACCGCCTGTGCCAACATGGCACCTTCAATTGGATCCGTCCCTGCTCCCAATTCATCTAAAAGTACAAGATCCTTTTCATTCACATAAGGTAGAAATGAAACCAACTGCGTAATATAGCTGGAGAAAGTCGATAAATTATATTGAATACTCTGGTCATCACCAATAATCGAATAAATGTGGTTATATACAGGCATCATTGAGCCTTCTGCAGCAGGGATAAATAAACCTGATTGATTCATCAATGCCAATATGCCCACCGTTTTGATAGCAATTGTTTTCCCGCCGGCATTGGAACCTGTTATGACAAGTATTTTGAAAGCTTTCCCTAATGTAAGCGAAATAGGAACAACTCTATCCGCAGGAATCAATGGATGTCTCGCGTCCTTTAAATCCAATATACCGGCAGCTGAGAAAGTCGCCCGAACTCCATTCATGGCAAGCGCCAATTGTCCCCGCGCAAAGATAAACTCCATATCCGAAACAATATGGCAATCTTTTCGAATAACTGCACTATTATTTTTGATCTGCCGTGTAAGCTCCCTCAGAACCTCCATCACTTCTTGCTTTTCTGCCAGTACCAGCTCAATAAGATCATTATTCAGACGCACGGAAATCATCGGCTCCATAAAGAGTGTTTGCCCGGTAGAGGAACGATCGTGAACGATTCCATCAAATTTATATCGATACTCTTCTTTGACAGGCACTACATACCGCCCGTTGCGCTGTGTAATAATCGCATCCTGCAGGTATAATGCGGTATCTTTATCATGCAGTATCTGCCTAAAAGATTTCCGTATCCTGCTTTTAACTGTTTCTATATCTCCTCTGATACGGGACAGCTTCATAGATGCCTTATCCCGTATATCGCCTTTATCATCAAAAACCTGCCGGATTCTGTTAAGCAAACCATCCAAGGGAAGGATTAAAGACGCTTTTTCTTCCAAAATCGGATAGCGTAAATGTCTTTCCCCACTAAAATACTCATGCATCTTTTGATAGGTTTCAAGCGATGAAGAAATTTCCATAAACTCTCCAGCAAGAAGTATCATTTCTTTCTCCGCCCTATCTATAAATGGAATGATGTCATAGGTCTCTCCCAAGGGTGTCATTTATGCGCTGCTGTTCCCGCTCTACCGCGTACCGCATTTCCTCTTTGTGGCGGTCGTGTCGGGGGTGGTGTTCTTCATTATGAACGCCGTGTGCGGCACGGTGGAGGTCACTGTGCCTGACCCGCCGAAAAAGGAGGAGACCACCGGGAATCCGGAGCTTGACAAGATGATCCGGGACGGCAATCTTGCCATCTCCGAGATGAAGCGTCTGAATGATTCCATCAAGGACGCGAAGATCTCTGCCGACATCGACCGGCTCGAGGATTTGAGCGCGAAGATCTTCGCGCAGGTCAAGGCAGACCCCAAAAAGCTGCCGCAGATCCGCAAATTTATGGACTACTATCTGCCCACCACGCTCAAGCTCCTGAATGCCTATGACCGCATGGGCGCGCAGGGTGTGAACGGTGAGAATATCGATAACACCATGCAGCGTGTGGAGAGCATGATGAGTACCATCGTCGCCGCCTTTGAAAAGCAGCTCGATATGCTCTTCGGCAGCGAGGCGATGGATATTTCCACCGACATCACGGTGCTTGAAAACATGATGAAGCGCGAGGGGCTGAGCGAAGGCGACGGCGTGCAGGCAAGCGGCGGCACGGCGACCGCCTCGCAGGGCGACATCAAGCTCGAGCTGTAAAGGAGAAGACGATGCGAAAGAAAGTGATGGCGTTCAACGCCAAGGTCAATGCATGGATTCTCAAGCGGCTCAAGGGCGTGTGGCTCGACCCCGTTTTCTGCGCGGTCTTTGCCGTGATGTGTGTGGTCAGCCTTGTGGGCGCGCTGCGCCTGCACAAGAGCAGCTTATACTATTCCACGGCAATCTGGGCGATGGCCACACTGCTGTGCCTGCGCCGCATCCAGCGCATCAAAAAACACGAAAAGGAACAGGCGGAAAGCCAGAATACGGAGGAGAAATGATATGAGTGACAACATGATGCCCGAGCTGACCCTGAACCCCACCGAAGCGGCTCAGGAAGCCGTCCCTGAGCTGACGCTCACCCCGGACGCGCCCGAACCCGAGCAGGAGCAGAAAAAGGAAGTCGAGCCGGTCAAGGTAGACGAGAGCATGCTCTCCGAGCAGGAGAAGAAGGCCGTTGACGATTTTGCGAAAAAGATCGACATCAAGGACACGAACCTCGTACTCAACTACGGCGTGGCCGCGCAGAAGAGCGTGGCGACGTTCTCGGAAAATGCCCTCTCTTCTGTGCGCAACAAGGATCTGGGCGGCGTGGGCGAAACGCTCTCGAACCTCGTTGTTGAGGTCAAGGGCTTCGGCCAGGAAGAAGAGAAGAAGGGGCTTGCCGGTCTTTTCCACAAGCAGAAGGACAAGCTTGAGCTGATGCGCGCACAGTACGGCAAGACCGAAACGAGCGTGAACCGCATCGTATCCGAGCTTGAAAAGCATCAGGTCGCGCTGATGAAGGACATTGCAATGCTCGACCAGATGTATGAGCTGAACCTCAAGTACTACAAGGAACTCACGATGTATATCATCGCGGGCAAGAAGCGCCTTGCGGAAGTCCGCTCCGGCGAGCTCGAGGAGCTGCGCAAGAAGGCGGAGGCGAGCGGCCTTGCTGAGGACGCGCAGGCCTACAACGACTACGCACAGAAGTGTGACCGCTTTGAAAAGAAGCTGCACGACCTGGAACTGACGCGCATGGTGTCGCTCCAGATGGGCCCGCAGACGAGACTTTTGCAGAACAACGACACGCTGATGGTCGAGAAGATCCAGTCCTCGCTTGTCAACACCATTCCGCTCTGGAAGAGCCAGATGGTGCTTGCGCTCGGCATGGAGCACAGCCGTCAGGCGACGGCCGCGCAGAGCGCCGTGGCGCAGACGACGAACGAGTTGCTCAAGAAGAATGCCGATATGCTCAAGATGGGCACCATCGCCACGGCCAAGGAGGCCGAGCGCAGCATCGTCGATATCGAGACACTGCAGCACACGAACGAGCAGCTTGTCTCCACGCTCGACGAAGTCGTGAACATTCAGCGCGAAGGCGCACAGAAGCGCAAAGAAGCGGAGGTCGAGCTCGGCCGCATCGAGGGCGAGCTGAAGCAGAAGCTCATGGAGCTGAGAAGCTGAGAGCGCTCCGGATAGGAGAACCACATGAAATTCTTTCAAAAACGCGGCGTCGCCATCGCGGTGCTGATTCTGGCAATCATTGCTTCCGGCGCGTGGGGACTGCACAAGGCGCCCGCCGTCTCTACGCCGGAGGGCGGAGAAAAGCTCGATCCCTCACTTTCCACGGCGGCCTTTACGCAGTATGTGCGCGATGATGCCGGCGTTCTTTCCGACAAGACCGAGGAGGCCATCGGTCTCTACAATGCCAACTGGGACAAAATGTTCGGCAGCATCATGGCCGTCGTCACGACCGAATCCGCAAACGACATAGAGAATGCGGCGTATGATTACGCCATCGAGATGCAGCTTGCGGAAAATGATGCGATCCTGGTCATCGCAAAGCAGCAGCAGGACTATTACCTGCTTGCAAGCGGCAATTTTTACGACCTGCTCAGCAGGCTTTCGCAGAGCTTTGTTGCCTCCTGCATGGCGGATAACGTGCAGAAGGGCGATTATGACGCGGCGGTGCGCTCGCTTTGCGCCGCGCTCCATGTGGAGCTGAGCCAGCAGTATCAGCAGAGTGAGGCGGCGCTGGACGAGGCGGCCAACGGTGTGATGTTCATCATGATCCTCATCATATTCTTTATCATCTGGATCATGCTTGATGGCATGCGTTATCGCCGCTATCGCCGCCGCTACATGATGCCCGGCATGGGCATTCCGACGGTGGTGTACCGTCCCATCTTCTGGGGACACCGTCCCCCGCGCTCTCCGCGCCCGCCCCGTTCGGGCGGCCCGAGGCCCCCGCATGGCGGCCCGAGACCACCCTATAGCGGCGGCAGCTCCGGCGGCAGTAGCGGCACGGCCTCGAAGGAGATCACGGGCGC